>MDSY01107037.1_pt1 | contig 11992 bp, 11 predicted proteins | sample 811131 | NCBI WGS metagenome assembly MDSY01 (sample SAMN05326643, study PRJNA326480) | marine metagenome | isolation source: seawater | place: Atlantic Ocean: South West | collected 2010
AGATGGAGATCCAAAACCAATTATAGATGAAGATAAAGATCAGGATGATTTTCCATTTGAAAGTGCGAAATTTAATTTTTTTAATTTAGATAATAAGGAAAATGAATAAATTTTTTATATATATAATTATATATATATCATGAAAAATTATTATAAGGTGCTTAATTTAGATAAAGATGCAAGTAGTTCAAAAGTTAAACATCAAGTAAAAAAAAAAATTCAAGAACTTAAAGATTCAAATTTAACTAATAAAGAAAAAAAAAATATATTATTAGAATATGAAGAAGCTTATAAATTTTTATCAGATTATCATAAAAGACGAAAGCTAGATGAATATTTAGAAATGAACAATTCTATTAGTTTATTTAATAATAATGACTTTATTAGCGATTCATTAATTTCAAGATTTAATGATGTATTAGACAGTCCTTTTTTTATGCCTAAATTTAATTTTGATGAAAAAGACTTACAAAAAAATACTAAGAATGGTGGATCATTTTATTCATATTCATCATCATCATCAGCTAGAAATAAGAATGGAGATATTATAATTGATCAATATGAGTCAACAAATAATAACGGGAAAAAAAATGAATCTCATAAAATTATTACCAAAGATAAAGATGGTAATGAAATAATAAAGGATATTCCTATAAAAAAAAAAAATAAATTAAAATATAATATATAAATATATATATAGATATGAATTTATATAATATCGATAAATTAAAAATATTTAAATTACAGTTAAAAGGTGGAAGTGAATTGTATGAATTAAAATTCAATGAAGCTATTTATGGAATGTTAAAAACTATAGTAGGTGGTGCGATTGATCCAAATACAGGCTATCCTTACGCTAACAGAGGTCCTCAGATAGGACCAGATGGTTTGCCGATAGGCACTGGATTTAATACAGGAATGGGAAGAATGGGGTCAGGAATGATGAATAGAATGGGTTCAATGGGTAGTGCAATTGCTAATTCATCTATGGTTACAAAGGGTATATCAGGATTCATGTTTCTAAGTATGCTTGGTGGTGCGCTCTGGATTTTTTTAGGGCAAAAAAACTTAGAAACTCATGAAAAAATTAATCATTTGATTGGAGCATTGATGGCAGGTATTTTTGGACCAATTGGGGATGTGTGGGCAAGATGTGCATTTTATAATGGTGCTATTGAAATAGATAATCTTAAGCAGAAATGTTGGTCTTTTTTAGTTGCATTACCATTAATAAGTAATATTATAGGATTTTGGGTTCATGTCTCTGGTCAGATACAAAATATTCCTAAAAAAGTAGCTTTTGATAATTTTGCAATTATTTTATTATTTCTTCCGGTAATTGTTAATTATTCATTAAAACATGGTGTTGGATCTAAATCAGGTCCTTGTTTAGAAATATTTGCACAAGAAATAAATACGGGTGGAATTCCAATTCCAGGAAAGTTTAATATTATAAACGGTGAAGCAGTACAAAAAATGGATTTTTCTGGACCTAACGGTGTAGTAAAAAAATCATTGAAAGAAATAATGAAAGCATGCTCTCAACCTGATAAAAAAATATTTATTATGACTATAGTATTATTTATGGGGCTGTTATTAGCTAGAATTTACAGAAAAACTACAGTATGCACAAAAATTATAAGAGAGAAAGATATAAATAAGTTTACAGTATCATATGCCGCAGATGAAGCATTAAATGGAATGATATTTGTTAACTTATTATTACTATTTATGATTATATTTTGTAAAATGGCAGGCTATCCAGATATTGATGGCGATATAGGATCTAGTGTTGCTGGTGGCGTAGCAGCTATGAGCTCTAATTTATGGACCAAAATGGGTGTACAAAGTGCTGCATTCGGAAGTGGATATTATGCTAGTATGCTTTCAAAAATACTGAAATATATTTTTGGTCCTGCTCTAATATTAATTTTTACTATGGAACGTATTGCTCCTGGTATATTTCATGGAATTTTATTATCTACCTATCATCTAATACGAAATTCAAAAATGAACATAGATGATTCTTACCTAACAGAATTTTGTACTGAGACAAAAGATATTGATGCTATAAATTTCACACCAAAGTTTACATTTGCTTATAATAAGCCTTGGAAATGGATTGGTATTTTTAAATTCTTAGGGGCATTAGCAATAGGTGCAACAGCTAAACTTATTGTCCCTGCCATGCAAAGTGTTCCGCCAGATCAATGGGCTTATATTGGAGGTGGTGGATTGATAATGTTCTTAGTAATGTTTGTAAGTATGAGGATGTCAACAGCAATGGCTAAAAGAAAAATAGAAAAAGAATATTCATAAATAATATTTTAAAAATAATATAAAATATTTTTAAGATATATAATGGTAAATATAAAAATAACAGCTGGTATAATGTTTTTATTTATGCTTTCTGGAATACTTTGGTTATTCATTGGGCAAAAAAAGCTAAAAACAAAAGAAAAATTAGATCATATGATAGCAGCAATATTATCAGCAATTTTTGGACCAATTGGTGATGTTTGGTCTCGTTGTGCATTTTATAATGGTGCACTTGAAATAACTAATTTAAAACATTCATGTTGGTCATTTTTGGTAGTATTGCCATTGATAAGTAACATTTTAGGATTTTGGGTTCATATGGGTGGATTAATTTCAGATGTTCCTAAAAAACCTTGCATAGATAATTGGGCTATTATTTTACTTTTTTTACCAGTATTTTTGAATTATTCAATGAAGATTGGTGGTGGAAAAGGTGTTGCACATGATAAAAAAATTGTGCTTATGACTTGTGTATTATTTATGGCGTTAATTTTAGCAAGAATTTATAGAAAAACTACAGTTTGTTCTAGAATAATTAAAGAAGAAGATAGTAAATTTACTGTATCATATGCAACTGACGAAGCTTTAAATGGCATGTTATTTGTAAATTTATTATTATTATTTATGATTATGTTTTGTAAAATGGCTGGTTATCCAGATATTGATGGCGATATTAGAGAAAGTATAAATGTATCAGGAGCAAATCAACTTAGACTTAATTTATGGCAGAAAATGAGTCAACAATCAAAAAGATATAGTGGTGATTTATCAAATATATTTTTAAAGATTTTAAAATATATGTTTGGTCCAGCTTTAATGATGATATTTGTATGTGAATTTATATTGCCTGGAATTTTCCATGGATTATTATTATCGTCATTTCATTTGATACAAAATGCAAAAATGAATACAGATGATGACTATTTGAAAGAATTTTGTACTGAGACAAGAGATATCGATCCAATTAATTTCACTCCAAAATTTACATTTGCTTATAATAAACCTTGGAAATGGATTGGATTTTTTAAATTTTTAGGAGCATTGGTATTAGGATCAACTGCTAAAATAATTATACCCAAAATGACAAATGTTAAGTCAGAGTCATGGTTTTATATTGGAGGTGGTGCGATGTTTATGTTTTTGGTCATGTTTGTTATGATGAAAATGACAACAGCAAAAGCAAAAAGAAAATTAAAAGATTAATAAAATATTTAAAATAAAAATTAAAATATTTTAAATATATAATGACCGATAAAGGAGATATAATTGGATCATTTATGACTTTATTTGGAGGTGTTTTTGGTGATATTATTGCTAGAATTATATATAAAGGAGGTTCTTTAGATGTTTGGTATTTAACATTTCCTTTTTTTTTCTTTCCTCTGAGTATTGTACCATTTATTATTTGGTTAACAGGAATAATAAAAGAAAATGAAGGTAAAGATAATCCAGTAGATGCATGGTCTTGGTGGCTTTTAATATTACCACCTATTTGGCATTATTTCGTAAAAATTGTTGTACAAGCAGAACAAACTGAAATATTAAATATTTTTTTTTATTTATTTATATTTTTATTAGCAAGAATAAATAGAAAGAATAATAGATGTAATAATTCTGATGGAGATTTCTCATTTCCTTTCTATCAAGTGGGGGCTTCTTTATTATCAATGTCAATTGGATCATTTATTTTTGATATGATTAATTTACTTCAAGTATTTGTTGATATGATTCCAAGTCTTTTACTATGGCCTTTTTTTTTGCTATTAAAATGGTTATTTTCTTTAATTTTATTACCTTTCCATTTATGGGACTGGTTTGCATGTATAAAACTTTTACAAACAGGAATATCTTTATCATTAGCTCATATTTTTTTGAATATGTCTGATATAAATGATTATAAGTCGTACAATGATTTATGTACTAAAAAAACTGACACTCTTCCAATACCTAAATATTTTCCAATACCAAATTTTGATGATCCTAAATACTTTGCAGGTGGAGGCTTTTTTAGCGATAAGGCTGAAGATTGGAAAGTTATAATACCAATATTACTAGCATTAATCGTCAGATACGGTCATGCATTATTTTTACAGTTACCTATTTTAAGTAATTACAGTGGCTGTCCATTAAATGATGATTTACTTGATATGTAATTAAGAATTTTTAATTGCTGATATTACTATACTACTAATTATATCGGTATAAAACAAATGAAATAGCATCGGTACAAAATATAAACTCTTTCTTTTTGTTAATATCAAACCAATTTGTAAAATAGGTGTAATTATATGAATAATTTTTGATTTAATTTGCTTTAATAGCCAAATAAATAGATTTAAAATAGTGTCAACAAATGTTACATCATCTTCTACTAGCAAAAATCTAATAAATATTGCCAATATTACTAACTTTATAATTAAAAATGTATAATTTTTTTCTTCCTTTTCATTAACTAAAATTGTTATTATTTTAATTAAGTAAAATATTGAATAAAATAATAAATATATTCTAATTAAAAATTCATATATGCCACTGTCAATTCCTAATATTCCACTAGGTTCATTGCTCATATTATACTTATTATTTTTTTTATCAATAATTTTGAATTTTCATCATATATAAGATATTAGCTAAAAAATAAATCATAATATAAATATATAGTAATGATTTTATATAAAATTTAGGACTTTCAAAAACTATTCCAATTAAAATCTGTAATATTGATACAATTAAAATATATGAATCTCCATTAACAAAATCTTTAAATTCCTTGATTGATTTAATATCTTTTTTTTCTTTGTCAATTTTTTCTTTTGCTTCTTCATTTGTCGTTGGTTTTTGGGTATAATATCTTATTTCATCAAATTCAACTTCATTTACTTTATGTCCATGACTATCATTTCCAAATTCATGTGTATGCATGTGTGTATGTTCACTATCTTTACTAAATCCCCCATGTGTATGAAAATGTACATGTCTTACTGTTTTTTCAGCAGTACCTTGTATTTTATTTACTAACTTTATAAAAGCTTCAGATATTTTGTCTAAAATTGAAATAAAAAAGTCTGGTATTGTTTCAGTGAAAAAATTTGTTATCTCATTTAATGTGGTATTTACAAAATCAAAAAATTTTTCTTTTGAAATTAAATAAAATAAGCCTAAGCCAACTCCTATCCAAAATGTTAATATTATTAAAAATCTTGCAAAACTTCTCTTACTTACCTTTATATTAAATTTAGGCTTAGGATATGATATATAAGTAAAAGCCATATATATATTAATATATAATTAATTCGGTTAATTACTATTATAAATATATATAAATTATATAATTAATGTCGCAAGAAAATTCAAGTATTTCTTTAAATGATAAGTTGTCAGAAAAGTTAAATGAATTAAATCAATTAAATAAAGAGGAATCTGAGCAATTTAAACCAAATGAATCTGAAGAGTTAAATGAAGCAGAAGAGTTAAATGAAGTAAAAAAGTCAAATGAAGCTGAAGAGACAATTGAAGCTGAAGAGTCAAATGAAGCTGAAGAGACAATTGAAGCTGAAGATTTAGATGAAGCAGAAGAGTCAAATGAAGCTGAAAAGTCAAATGAAGCTGAAGAGACAATTGAAGCTGAAGAGTCAAATGAAGCTGAAGAGACAATTGAAGCTGAAAAGGAAAATGAAGAGACAAATGAACAAGATGGAGAACCAAATGAGCAAACCGAAAAAACAAACCAACAAGCTGATACAATATTAAATTTTGAAATAAATAAAGAAATTGAACTTTTCTATTTTTATGATTTAGAAAGAAAATATGAAATTTATAATAAAAACGGTGAGAAATTAATATCGTCGCAAGCTAAATTGTCATTTAAGAACACGATTGTTCGTGGAAAAAAAGAAAATTGCTTGAATTTTGATAATAAAATTAATTTAAAAGTTTTTATTAATGATAATAAAGTTACAGGATTTGGTTTTAATAAAAAACCATTACTTTTAGCTAGATATTTTGACTCAAAAGTAACTAACTTAGATATTGGTAAAATAATTATTTTGTAGTATTTAACGATTAAATGTGCAAAAAAAAATCACTAACATTTTAGTTAATTTATTTTAATACATATCATGGAGCATAAATATGGATTATTGTTAAATTTCTTTATTAGTAGTTACAATATATTAAATAATATTATTTCATTAAATAAAAATGAATTTAATTTATTTTTTTCAAATATAATAAAAAAATCTTTTGACTTTGATGTATTAAAAGTAAATTTAATATCATTAAATAAAAAAAATATAAAAATATCTTTTTTGGTGTCAAGTAATAATTATATTGACACAAATTTATTTAATGAAATTGAGATAAATTTTGATATTTTTAAATTTTATTACAATAAGTTAAATAATTTTAAAAAAATAGATTTTAAAAATATAAATATTGAATCTAAATTTTATGTTGTTTATTATCCTTCAAATGAATTGGAAAGTGTTAAATTAAGTGATAGTTACAAAAACAAACAAAAAGATAATGAAACTAAAAATATAAATTCAGAAAATGAAACTGTCAAAAACAGAGTATTAGTAAATAGATATGAAGAGCAAGCGGAGCAATATGATACAATCACAGAAAATATGGAAAGTACAAGTTTGGAAGATAATTATAACTTAGAAATAGATGAACTAGAAGATGAACTAGAAATAGAAAATCAAATAGATGAACTAGAAGATGAACTAAAAATAGAAAATCAAATAGATGAACTAGAAGATGAACTAGAAATAGAAAATGAAATAGATGAACTAGAAGATGAACTAGAAATAGAAAATGAAATAGATGAACTAGAAGATGAACTAGAAGATGAAGAGCCATTAAAACAAAAGGCTAATATTTATTTTGAGTTATCAGGTACTATATATAATGATATAAAAGATTTGTCAGTATCTAATCCTTCTGCTACTTTAAAAATATTACTAGAGATGTTATCTACATTATATTCAATTCCTATCAATGAAATAACTATTACAAGTTGGAATATATCATCTATTAGCATAACTTTTATTTCTACTAACTCAAATATTATCAATAATATCTCTTCTGATTCTGTATCTACTTCAATTGTGTCAGCAATTAATAATGCAAATACTACAAAAGTATATACAGCTGATGACGTGGAAATTGGAGAAATATATAATAATGTTGAAGAGGTAACAAATACAAATGATATTGAACAAAATATACTATATGTTGATGAAGGAAAAATAATAGTAGTGAAATTTATTTCAGAAAGCTATTTAGATATAAGTTTATTATAAAAAAATTGATAATTTATTATATCCATTTTTTTAAAAAAATATTTTAAGTAATGAAGAATGAAAAATATTATTGCCAAAAAATATACCTTAAAGAAAGAAAATGAATCTAAAAATAATTATTGCGTATTAGGATATAGACAAATTTTAACAAATTTAATTACAGATGATGAAAATTGTGAATATGAATATGTAAGTTTAAAAAAAGAGGTAATATGTAAATACGATTATGGAGTTTTAGAGAAATTTCAAAAGATATCAAATAGATTTAAGTCATTTAATTTAGATTTTTTTAATAACAAAAATAATACATCAAAATTATTTAAAAATGAATATTTTTTACCTAAAATTTTCTCTAAAACAAAAAAGTATAGTAATAATGAATATTGGTTTATGAAGCCAATTGAAGGATGTCAAGGTAAAGGAATATTTGTTACAAAAAATCCATTAAAATACGACATAGATAAATATAATATCCAGCAAGATATATGTCCTAATTTAATTGATGGTAGAAGATGGGATTTAAGAACTTATGTATTTGCAATTTTTGATACAGTTAAAAATAAGTTAAATTTATATATTTACAAAGATGGACTTGTAAGAATTTGTTCAAATAAATTTACAAATTATATAAATATTAAAGGAATATGTAGTAATACTTCTCTTACTGATAAAGAAGATAGAGAAAACTTTATACTGCAAAGAAATTTTAAGAATTTGAACAACTATGAGCTTATTTTTAATAAAATATTACAAATTTTAAAAAGAGTAAAATATTTAATTAAAAATAACATAATAAATAAAAAAAATTATATTTTAGAAACTCATATTTTTGGATTTGATTTTATAATTGATAAAAATAATGACCCTTATATTATAGAAGTAAATACAAAACCGTCATTTATCTTAAAGAAACAAAAAGAATATCCATTAATATCAAAAATGAAAGAAAATGTTATTAATGATTTGTATTATTTAATTAAAAATAAATATAATAATGAAGATATTAATTTAAATAATAACTTTCATGAGATATAAATCTTAAATTTGGATAATTTAATTACAAGAGAAATATTTGGTCTATCATCATATATATTAACAAGATCTGTAGAATATTCTAAATAATAAAACAAGATACTTTTAATGAATAGTTAAAAATGAATTTAGAATTACATGCCATTAATTAATTTTATTAATGAAATTTTTGTATTTTGGTAAATATTTAACTTAATATTTGCCAATTTAATTTGATATAAATTAATATATATTTATATAAAAAATGATGATATTAAAGAAGCATATAATAGCAGGTCATATTTTTGAGAAAGTTTTCTAAAACTATTAATATATTAGAATATAAAATTTTATAATTTATATTTAATTTCTTTTATAAATTATAAGATGACTAAATATCCTAAAATTTCAGATAAGGATTTTTATAAAAAAATTAGTATAATATTTAAAAAATTTAAAATTAAAGAAAAAAAACTAACTCTTCAAGATATTTGCTATCCAAAAAAATATAAATTACAAATACCTCAAGAATTTGTATCAAATTTTATGAATAAAGATACACCTTATAAAGGATTACTATTATATCATCAAATTGGTGCGGGCAAAACATGTGCTGCAATATCAATTGCTGAAAATTTTAAAAAGATTATGAATATTTTAGTAGTTGTACCAGCTGCATTAATTGGTAATTTTTATAAAGAGCTAAGAAGTGGTTGCACCGATGATGAATATATTACATATGAAAATATGGATAATTTGAATAATTTAAAACCATCTAGTGCAAAATATAGAGAGATAATTAAAAAAACAAATAAAAAAATAAATAAATATTATACAGTTTTAAGTTATAACAAATTCGTCGAAAAATTACAAAATAAAAAAATTAAACTAAAAAATACATTATTAATAATTGATGAAGTTCAAAATGTGGTGTCTGAACATGGGACATTTTATAGCACAATTTATAATGCTATATTAAAGGCACCGGATGACATTCGTATAATTTTACTTAGTGGAACTCCTATGTTTGATAGACCAATAGAAATAGGCTTAACTTTGAATTTGCTGAAATTAAAAAAAGAATTTCCAATAGGAAGGTATTTTAATGATATGTTTTTAGAAACAAAAAATATTAATAATGAAATAAAATATATTGCCAAAAATTTAGATATTTTTAAAAAAATGTGTAAAGGTTATATATCTTTTTATAGAGGAGCACCTCCTATTTCATTTCCAAAAAAAAAAATAAATATAGTACCATGTAAAATGAGTGACTATCAATATAAGTCTTATAAGACTGTTGCGTCAGATGAAGGTCCTTTCAGAACAGGAGATATTTTAAAACTACCCAATAATTTCTTTATAGGGTCTAGAATCATATCAAATATTGCATTTCCAAAAAAAGAAATTAATAAAGACGGATATGATAAGTTTGATAAAGATAAATTACTAATGTCTAATCTAAAAATGTATTCAATAAAATTTTATAAAATTTTGAAAAAGGTAAAAAAAGCAACAGGACCAGTTTTTATTTATTCTAATTTTAAGGAATATGGAGGATTAAAATCTTTTATTAAAGTGTTAGAACATCATAATTTTAAAAATTATAAACAAAATGGTGAAGGAATTAAAAGATATGCTGTTTGGAGTGGTGATGAAAAACATGAATTTAAAGAAGAATTAAAAAGTACTTATAATCAAAAAGAAAATAAAAAAGGTGATCTACTTAAAATAATTTTAGGTTCTCCTTCAATAAAAGAAGGTGTTAGTTTATTGCGTGTATCCGAAGTTCATATATTAGAGCCATATTGGAACATGTCACGTTTAGAGCAAGTAATAGGAAGGGCTGTTAGATTTTGTTCTCATAAAGATGTTAGAAAATCAAAGCAATATGTTGATATTTATATTTACATTGCTGTACATCCAAAGGAAGATATGACTATTGATAAATATATATTAGAAATGGCTTATAAAAAACAAGAGATAATATCAAAATTTGAAATGGCCCTGAAAGAAACGGCGGTAGATTGCAAATTAAATTATCATGGTAATGTTCATAATAAAAAAGAGCATATTAAATGTGAAAAATAATATTATTTTATTTTTAGCAAAATACATTATTTATTATATAAAGTTATATACTTAATTAATTTTTTTCCGATTAAATAAGTATAAAATTACATAAAAAATTATATTCTTTTATATATGATAACATCAATTGTAATTTCAAATCCACAAGACTGGGCAGATGAAAGTATTCTTTTACCACACGAACTAATTCGTAATGCCATAATAAGAATGGAAACAGTATTATCTATAGAAAAATTTGGCGAATATTCTGATTGGAAAATGGAATATTTCCATAAATGGTATGAAAATTATTTTTATAATTTTGTACATCATCATCATCTAATTGAAGAACAAATATATTTTCCTTTTTTAAAAACTAAAGCAAATGTGCCAGAAAAAGTAGTTAATGATCATACAGCATTAATTAAGCAATTAGATGAAATTAAAGAAATTAAAAATATAGGTATTTTAAGAGATAAAGTAAAAGACTTAAAAATTAATATGTTTGAACATTTAGCAGAAGAAGAACAATTTGTACCAACAATATTAAGAGAAAATTTTACACAAAATGAAGAAAAAGAGATGATTGATCAAATAATACAATCATTAGGACTAAATGGTAATAAAATGGCATTGCCATGGATTATAGATTCTATGAAGTTATGGTCTAACAAAAAAAAAGTAGATGATTTATACAATAGTTTGCCAATATTTATAAAAATATTATATAATTGTAATTGGTTATCTGATTATAAAAAAAATAATATTGGGTTACTTCAAGCGATATCAGATAATAAACCAATTAAAAAATGTATTTGTTAATATATATTTTATATTTAATATATATATATGCAAAATTTAACTTCAGCATATAATTCCTTTGGGACGAAATATGACGAAATTATAAAATCAATATTAGATAAATTAGATGCTAATCCATTATTGAGACCTTATAAAGAGCAATATTATGATAATAATAAATCTGTACAAAAAATCATGAATGATCCTTTTTTAAAATTCTTACCTTTATTTATTATCATTTTTATAATTATTATTATAATTATAATTATTTTACTAGTTGTAAGAAAAAAAAAGAAGAAAATTATTAAAAAATATAATAATTTTGCAAAACCAGTTGATTTATATATAAATTATGACAAGCAAAAAAATGACTCAATTAATATGAATTATGAATATTTTCTAAGAAATTCAATTACTAACAATTTAGATGGAATTCCTAATAATATTTTATATTATAATAAATTTGATAATAGAGATGTTATTAA
>MDSY01031816.1_pt1 | contig 11991 bp, 10 predicted proteins | sample 811131 | NCBI WGS metagenome assembly MDSY01 (sample SAMN05326643, study PRJNA326480) | marine metagenome | isolation source: seawater | place: Atlantic Ocean: South West | collected 2010
AACAAAAGTAAAAAATGCTCAAGAAGCCCATGAAGCAATTCGACCTGCCGGAATTAATTTTGCTTCAGTTGACCAAGTGAAAAATACAATAGATGAAGATGCAGCTAAGCTTTATGATCTAATTCGTAAAAGAACTTTAGCATCTCAAATGAAATCCGCTAAAATAAAACAAATCGCTATTTCGATAGAAAATCAACAATCATTATTTAGAGCTAATGGTAAAAAAATTATATTCCCAGGATATATGGCAGCTTATGTTGAAAGCACAGATAAAAGAAATGGAGTTACTGAAGATCAGGAGACCATTCTGCCAGATATGACAAAAGGTCAAAGCTTAAATTGCGATGAGCTTGTTTCAGATGAACATTTTACAAAGCCTCCTGCAAGATTTACCGAGGCATCTTTAGTAAAAGAATTAGAAGCTCAAGGTATAGGTCGCCCATCTACTTTTGCAAATATAATTGATACAATCGTTTACCGAACCTATGTCCAAAGGGATCGCGGAAAACTTACCCCAACTTTCCTTGGTGTTGCAGTAACACAACTATTAGAAAACCACTTTACAGAACTAGTTAATACTCAGTTTACTGCAAATATGGAAGATGGGTTAGATGCAATTTCAAGAGGAGAAAAAGATGCGACTCCTTTCATGAAAGATTTTTATTTTGGATCTGAAAACCAAACAGGTCTTGAGACTATGCTTGATGATAAAGTTGATATAGGGAAAGCATGCTCAGTTCAATTTGAAAATGACGGCGAACCAATTGAAATTCGTGTAGGCCAATATGGACCATTTGTTCAACAAGGTGAAACTAGAAAAGCTATTCCACAAAACATTTTTCTTGGTGATATTAATGTTGACAAAGCTTTAGAAATATTAAATGAAGAAATAAATGAAGACAAAGAACTTGGAATTGACTCAGAATCTGGAGAAAAAATATTTTTAAAGAGCGGCCCATATGGACCGTATGTCCAATTAGGAGAAACTAGTAAAAGGAAAGCAATCCCCAAAGGTACAGATCTATCTGAAGTTAATCTAGAACTTGGACAAAAATTGATTGCACTTCCTCGGACATTAGGTTTACATCCTGAAACGAATGAAGAAGTGAAAGCCGATTATGGGCGTTTTGGTCCGTATGTCACAGCCGGGAAAGGTAAAAATGGTCGTATTCCACCAAATATGTCGCCACTTACTATAGAATTAAGTGATGCTTTAGAACTCATAAAAAAACGTTCAAGTGGCCCCCAAGAATTAAGAACTTTAGGAGATCATCCTGAAACAGGAGAAACACTAATTCTAAAAGATGGACGTTATGGACCTTATATGACCGATGGTAAAGTAAATGCATCATTGCCCAGAGATGCTGATCCTGAAAAGCTCTCATTAGAAGAAGCCGTAGAAATTATTAACAAGAAACGAGCTGCTCCACCAAGGAAAAAAAGGAAAAGGGCTAAAAAGAAATGAAAAAAATTTTATTAATAACTATTTTTTTTGCTATCTTAAATGCTGATGAAAAAAACGAACTAATTATTGATATTGAACAAAGTTTAATGGCAACATGTTGTTGGACCGGTACAGTTTATGATCATGGTAACAAGGAAATGGAAATTGAGATTGCAAGCATGGTTAATAATGGTAAAAGCAAACCAGAAATTTTAAGTTATTTTACTGATAAATATGGAGAACGTGTTTTGTCAACTCCTGTCGTAGAAGGCTTTAATATTTTTGCTTGGCTTGCTCCCTTTTTTATTAGCTTAACGGGACTAGGCATAATCATAACATATATGAAAACTGGGAAAAAAGAAATTTCAACTATAAAAAATTATTCAAATAAAAAAATTAAATACAATGATGATATTGAACGAGAGCTCAAAGAGTTTGATTAAATTTTCTCTAGCCTAATAATAATTCATAATTATACCATCTATTTATAAATAGATTATATTTTTCCTAACTTCTTTATAACTATTAATTAATAAATCTGCGAAGATTAATAAAATAAAATGAGTATTGATAAAATTGTATCTCTATGTAAACGTCGAGGATTTGTTTTTCAGAGTTCTGAAATTTATGGTGGATTTGGAGCTATTTACGACTATGGCCCTTTAGGCATTACTTTAAAAAATAATATTTCACAATTGTGGTGGCGTAATATGACTCAATTACATGAAAATATTGTTGGTCTTGATAGTGGAATCTTAATGCATCCAAAAATTTGGGAAGCTTCAGGACACGTCGGAGCGTTTAATGATCCATTAGTGGATTGTAAAGAATGTAAATCACGTTATCGTGCTGATGAATTAATAGAAAACGATAGAGATAAAATAAATTGGTTGGAGATCCAATGCCCAAAATGCGGTAATACTGGGAAACTAACAGAACCCCGACAATTTAATTTAATGTTCAAAACCAATGTTGGACCTATTGAAGATGAATCAAATATTGCTTTTTTAAGACCCGAGACTGCACAAGGTATTTATGTGAATTATCTTTTAGTACAAAATGCAATGCGATTAAAGATCCCTTTTGGGATTGCGCAAATAGGAAAAGCATTTCGCAATGAAATTGTTGCTAGAAATTTTATTTTTCGCACACGTGAATTTGAACAAATGGAAATGCAATATTTTGTTAAACCAGGGAATGATGACCCTGAATTAAAAAATTGGAAAACAGAACGAATGGCTTTTTATGAACAGCTTGGGATTAATTCTTCGAAGCTACGTTTCCATGAACATGGAAATAATGAACTTGCGCATTACGCAAAAGAAGCTTGGGATATAGAATATGAGTTTCCATTTGGCTGGTCTGAGATTGAAGGAATTCATAATCGTACTGATTATGATCTAGCGAAACATGAAGAATTTTCAGGAAAGAAAATGGAAATCTTCGATCAAGAAAATAATGAACGGTTTCTTCCTTATATAATTGAAACTTCTGCAGGTTTGAATCGAATTTTATTAGCAGTTCTATGTCATAGTTATTGGGAAGACCAAGAGAATAATCGTATTGTAATGAAATTACATCCTAAAATAGCTCCAATAACTGCAGTAATTTGTCCTCTAATTAAAAAAGATGGTTTGCCAGAGATTGGACGTCAAATTGTTGATATTTTAAAACCACATTTTAAAACTATCTATGATCAACAAGGTTCTATAGGAAAACGTTATTACCGTCAGGATGAAGCGGGAACACCTTTCTGTATAACTGTGGATCATCAAACATCTGAAGACAATTCCGTAACTCTTAGACATAGAGATACACAAAAACAAGATAGAATACCTATAGATCAATTAATTAAAACAATTAATGTTAATATGGAGAATTTTAATGAATAATCATTTGACCCTTCGTTCTGGAAATCCAACCTTAAATGCTAAAACTTTCACAGGTTTTGACTTAGCTAGTGGTACAACGATGACTATAATGGGAACAGTTAATAAAACAGGACTAGCCTTATTATTGCTAATGTGTACTGCATTATTTACTTGGAACCTTCCAACTGGTGATCCACGGTCGAGTGGATTAATGATAACTGGTATGATTGGAGGTTTCATAGTTGCATTAATTACTGCCTTTAAACCACATATAGCAAAATTTACTGTACCAATTTATTCGTTATTACAAGGGTTAGCTCTTGGGGGCATCTCAAAATTTTTTGAAACAATGTATCCTGGAATAGTAACTCAGGCTGTAATGCTAACTTTTGGTACTTTGGCTGCTCTTTTACTTGCCTACCGATCAGGCTTAATTAAAGCGACCGAAAATTTTAAACTTGGTATAGTTGCAGCTACTGGTGGAATTGCTTTTGTGTATCTTATTAGCTGGATCCTTAGCTGGTTTAGCGTTGAAGTCCCATTAATTCATTCAAACTCAAATATGGGTATTTTATTTAGCATTGGTGTTGTTGTAATCGCAGCTTTGAATTTGGTTTTGGATTTTGATTTTATTGAAGAAGGTGCTGAGAGTGGTGCCCCCAAATATATGGAATGGTATGGCGCATTTGGACTGATGGTTACATTAATTTGGTTGTATTTAGAAATATTGCGGTTGCTTGCAAAATTATCATCCCGAAGAAGTTGATATTAAAATAAAGAAAAAGTTTTGATGGGGAAAAATTTTAATTGGAATAAATGGACTAGGAAAACTCACTATTGGGGTTCTTTTGTAGTACTATTTCCTGTTTTAATAATTATTGTTACTGGAATTTTTCTACAATTAAAAAAGGACGTGGAATGGATTCAACCAAAAACAACTACTGGTCAAATCTCAAATAATCCATCAATCTCTTTTGAACAAATACTTAATATTTCAAAAACAATTAAAGAGGCAGAAATTAATTCTTGGGATGATATTGACCGACTGGATGTTAGAATTAGTAAAGGGATTGTAAAAGTAAGAAGTAATAATAGATGGGAAATTCAAATTGATACATATTCAGGAAAAGTAATCCAGGTTGCATATAGAAGATCAGATATTATTGAACAAATTCATGATGGGTCTTGGTTTCATGATAAGGCAAAACTTTGGATTTTTTTACCATCAGGAATTATTCTTTTTGTTTTATGGATCACAGGTTTTTATATGTTTTTATTACCTTACATAATTAAAGGAAGAAAAAATAAAAAATTTTAAGAAAAATTTATTTTTGATTTTAGTACTTATCTTATGCGCGTGTACTTCTACGACATATGATTTAATTATTATTAATGGTTATATAGCAGACGGCACAGGTTCAAAGTTATACAAATCCAATATATATATTAGAAATGGCAAGATAGTTGAAATTGGAAATAAAGATAATGCTATTGGTACAAAAGTAATAAATGCTGAAAAACTTATTGTAGCACCAGGCTTTATTGATATGCATACTCACTCTGAGCGTAAAAGCCTAGAGTTTCCAGCCGTTGAAAATTATCTTCAACAGGGTGTAACAACAATGGTTGGGGGTAATTGTGGTAGTTCACCATACCCCATTTCTGATTTTATTAGCAAAACTGAATCTATAGGAATTGGACCAAATTTAGCTTTATTAATAGGTCATAATACAGTTCGCCGGCAGGTTATCGGGACAGAAAATAGAATTGCTTCAGATCAGGAGTTAAAAGAAATGCAAAAGCTTATCCAAGCTTCAATGGATGATGGTGCGTTTGGCATGTCCACTGGATTAAAATATATTCCTGGAGCATATTCAAATACAGAGGAAGTTGTAAAACTTGCATCCGTAGTATCAAAAAATGGTGGTTTTTATGCAACACATATGCGAGAAGAAGGCATTGGATTAATTGAAGCAACTGAAGAAGCAATAAATATTGGAAGAGAAGCAAAATTACCTATACAGATTTCACACCATAAAGCGGTTGGAAAATCAATGTGGGGGCAGTCAATAAATACCCTTGAAATGATAGACAAAGCTAAAGCTGAAGGGATAAATATTACGGCCGATCAATATCCATATACTGCAACAAGTACAGGATTAACAGTAGTCTTTCCAGCCTGGTCTCTATCTGGTGGGACAAAAAAATTAAAAGAACGATTAGATAATCCAACTGAGAGGAAAAAAATTAAAGATGGGATAGTATGGAATATTGTTTATGATCGTGGGGGTGGCAAAGCTTCTAGTATAGTGATTGCTAATTATCCACCGAATACAGAATATAATGGAATGAACTTAGCTGAAATAACAAATTCCAAGGGACTAAAAGCAACTCCAAAGAATGCTGCTGAAGTTCTAATGGATCTAGTTTATGATGGAGGTGGATCAGGCATATATCATTGTCTGAATGAAGACGATGTAAAACGTATTATGGCTCATCCTCAAGTAATGCATGCATCTGATGGAAGTACAATTGAATTTGGGAATGCACAACCGCATCCAAGAAATTATGGAACTTACCCACGTGTTTTAGGAAGATACGTAAGAGAAAAAGGTATAATTACTATGGTTGAAGCAATTCGTAAAATGACAACCTTACCTGCTTCTGTTTTAGGGCTAAAAAATCGTGGGAAAATTGAAAAAGACCATTGGGCTGATATAGTTATATTCGACCCGGAAAAAATTGTTGATAATGCCACTTGGGAAAAACCACATCAATATCCATCAGGGATTTCATGGGTTATCGTTAATGGCTCAATTTCCATTAATGATGGAATTTCTTCAAAAAAATTAAATGGAAAGATTTTAAAGAAACATGAATCATAAAATTTTTAAACATCTAATAATTTTTATATTAATCTATTTCTCAAATTTATCATGTGTAAGAAAAGCTCCAGTATTTGGAGAAAATGGAATGGTAGTGTCTACAAGTCGGCATGCATCTCAAGTGGGGATTGATATTCTTAAAGAAGGTGGTAATGCCGTAGATGCAGCTGTTGGCGTAGGCTTTGCGCTTGCTGTTACTTCTTCTTCTAATGGAAATATTGGTGGTGGTGGATTCATGGTGACAAGATTCTCTAGCGGAAAAACTTTTACTTTAGACTATAGAGAAATGGCCCCTGCAATGGCTGAACGAAATATGTATTTAGATGAGAATGGGGATATAATAAAAGGCAAATCAAGATCAACTCATTTTGCTTCCGGGGTCCCTGGATCTGTTGATGGTTTATTAAAAGCATGGAAAGATCATGGCTCTGGTAACATATCGATTGAAAGATTACTAAGACCTTCAATCAATTTAGCAAAAAATGGATTTGATTTATCAGATTATGAGGCCGAACGATTCAATAAGAATAAAAAGCGTCTCAGCAAACATGCTGAGACTAAAAGAATTTTTACTAGAGATGATCGCAAATGGAAAGCAGGAGATATTTTTTATCAAAGTGACCTTGCAGAGACATTGGAAAGAATTGTAAAAAATGGACGCGATGGATTTTATAAAGGTAAAACAGCTGATTTAATTGTTGAAGAAATGAAAAATGTGGGAGGTTGGATCACACATAAAGATCTGGAAAACTATAAATCCCTATATAGAGATCCAATAGAAGGATCCTTCAAAAATTACGATATACTATCGATGGGCCCTCCAAGCTCAGGTGGTATCCTATTAATACATATGCTCAATATGTTTGATGAAATAATGAAAAAATCAGAAAGTTTATCTATTGATTTGAGCTACAATTCAATTGACTATATTCATATTCTCACAGAAATAGAAAGAAGAGCCTACGCTGACCGCGCAGAGCATTTAGCAGATGCCGATTTTTGGGATGTTCCAGAGGGGATGCTATTATCTAAAGATTATGCAAAGGAAAGAGTTAGTTCAATTGATTTAAGTAAGGCAACATTATCATCAGATATTTCCCATGGAAATTCGTATATAGATCAAAGCGAAGAAACAACGCATTATTCAATTGTAGATAAAGAAGGGAATGCGGTGTCAGTAACTACAACAATTAATTCCGGCTATGGCAATGGAATAACTATTACGGGGGCTGGATTCTTAATGAATAATGAAATGGATGATTTTTCTAGTAAGCCTGGTGAACCAAATATGTTTGGACTATTAGGAAATGAAGCAAATGCAATTGAGCCCAAAAAACGACCATTAAGTTCAATGACACCGACAATAGTTTTGAAAGATGGGCAACCATTTCTTATTCTTGGCACACCTGGTGGGTCAACAATAATAACTACAGTACTCCAAAATTTATTAAATGTTGTAATTCATGGGATGGATATAAGAGAAGCTGTTTCTTCTCCCCGGGTTCATTCGCAATGGATGCCAGATATGGTTTTCCATGAACAGCGTGGTCTTTCAAAAAGATTAATTAAAAAATTAACCGCACGCGGCCATGAAGTAAAACTAAGAGGTAATATTGGTGAAGCAAATGGTATTATGATAGATGATCAAGGATTTTGGGGTGGACCAGACTCCAGAGGTGAAAATACTGCTATAGGATATTAATTTAGTTTTGGCAATTCTGATAATATCTCTTTAATCAATTCAATAAAATTTTCACTATTCATCTCTGCTGACTTTATAACCTCTTCATGACTCAAAGCAGTTGAGCTAATACCTGCAGCAAAATTGGTAAGACAAGATAATGTTAGTATCCTCATCCCTAATTCTCCTGCAGAAATAATTTCTGGTACAGTACTCATCCCAACTGCATCACCACCCATTCTTTGCATGTCTAAAATTTCCGCGGGTGTTTCATATGAAGGACCTAAAGTCCAACAATAAGTACCAACATTTAAATCAAGAGATAATTTTTTGCCAGCTTTAAGTGCTAGATCGATCATTTGAGGACAATGGTAAGGATCACCAGAAAAAAGTTTTGGATCCTTTGAATCATATCGGTAAGTACAATCCATGTGACTCTTAACCACCATAAAACTACCGGGTACAAAGTTAATATTCATTGAACCAGATGAATTAGTTATGATAATATTTTTAACACCTAATTCATGAAATAAATGTATTGGGATTACAACCTCTTGAAAAGAATATCCTTCATAAAAATGAAAACGGCCCTTCCCTACTATAATTTCTTGATCTTGAAAATATCCAGTCACTAATTCACCATCGTGACCTTCAACAGTGGATTTAGGATAATGAGGAATATCATTATATGAAATTATATTTTTTTCATTAAGAATATCTGCAAACTTTCCTAATCCTGATCCAAGAATGATTCCAGTAACTCCATTAAATTGAGTTTCATCAAAAACTTTTTCTGCCATTAATCCAAAATTGATCATTGTTTCTCTCTAATTGCTAATTGACCGCAACCGGCATCAATATCAGTACCATTGCTCCATCTTACAGTTACAATAAATTTGGCAGGTTTTAGATGAAATAAAAATTGATTTATATCTTTTATTTCCGGTCTAATGTAATCACCACCAATTTCATTATAAGGAATAATATTCAATTTGCAAGGAAACCCTTTTAATAATTTGACTAATTCTTTTGCATCATTAGTTGAATCATTTATACCGTTCAACAATACATATTCAAATGTAATTAGCCGTTTTGTTTTGGAATAATAATATTTTGCAGAATCAATTATTTCTTTAAATGAATGCTTTAAAGTAATTGGCATAATTTTTTTCCTTACCTCATCATTCGTCGCATTTAAACTTATTGCTAACTTAAATGAGTAATTATCATCTGCAATCTGCCGAATCTTAGGAGCAATACCTGCTGTTGATATCGTGATTCTTCTTGCACCTAACCCCATATTTTTATTTAATAATTTCCCTGATTCAATTACTTGGCGATAATTCATAAATGGCTCTCCCATACCCATATAAACAACGTTCGTAATTTTTGATTTTGTATAGCTTGAAAGTAAGATTACCTGATCAATAATTTCATTTGCATTTAAGTTTTGTAAAAAACCCATTGAAGCTGTAGCACAAAAATTGCAATCTAAAATGCATCCTGATTGACTTGATACACATACAGTAGTGCGATTCTTTTCCCTCATTAGCACTGATTCTATATGATTGCCCCTAGTTGTTTGAAATAAAAATTTTCTAGTTTTATCATTCTCTGATCCATTAATACTAACCAATTTTAATGGATGGAGCAAAATTTCACTTTTTAAATATTTAATCAATGATAAAGGTAAATTTATCATCTCATCCCAAGATCTAACGTTTTGATTATATATCCAATTATTTATTTGTTTTATGCGAAATCTTTTTTCACCTACATCTAATAAAATTTCATTTAATTCAGAGGATGTAAGATCAAGAAATGATTTTTTCTGCGAAATAATTGACTTTGACATATCAAAGAATTTCTGTCATTGTAGATGGTATCACAAGACATTCTCTTTGCTTCATCCATATCAGACATGTAAGTTTTTGCCCATTTAAAAATCAATCAATTTTATATAGAGAGTATTAAATGACAAACGAAACAGACCTGCGATTATTAGAAAAACTTGCAAGTGCAAAAGAACAATTTTTTGAAGAAATTGGAAAAACTATAATTGGACAAAAAAATGTTTTAGACCATATTCTTATTGCACTCCTTTGTAAAGGACATACGCTTATTGTAGGGGTACCAGGGTTAGCAAAGACTCTGATGATCAAATCAATGGCGCAATTATTAGATTTAAATTTTAGTCGCATTCAATTTACTCCTGACCTAATGCCTAGTGATATAACTGGAACTGAAGTAATTGAGCAAAATCGTTCAACAGGTAAAAGAACATTTAAATTTTTTAAAGGACCAATTTTTGGGAACATTATTCTTGCTGACGAAATAAATCGCACTCCTCCAAAAACACAGTCTGCATTATTAGAAGCTATGCAAGAACATAATGTTACAGCGGCAGGTAAAACTCATGATTTAGAGGAGCCTTTTTTTGTATTAGCAACACAAAATCCCATAGAGCAAGAAGGAACATATCCATTACCAGAAGCTCAACTTGATAGATTTATGTTTAATATTTTAATTGACTATCCAGATAGAAATGAAGAGATCTCAATTGTTGAATCGACAACAGCAGCTAGTGATGTAAAATTAAAAAAAGTAATAACTAGAAAGAATATTATAGCATTTCAGAATTTGGTTCTTCGTGTACCAATTTCAAATAATGTATTAGAATTTGCTGTTGATCTAGTTAGCTCAACAAGACCAGGCGCAAAAGCTAAAAAGTTTATTAATGAGTGGATTGAATGGGGAGCAGGACCACGTGCTACTCAATGTTTAATTTTAGGAGCTAAAGCGCGTGCTATATTAGATGGAAGACCAACAGCAGATATTCAAGATGTAAAAGCGATGGCGCTACCAGTACTTCGCCATCGCGTACTTCCTAATTTCAGTGCAGAGGCTGAAGGAATGAAAATAGACGAAATAATATTGAAGTTATTGAGCTAGATTTGGATAAAAGAAAATATCTTGACCCCTCGATGGTTGCTAAATTAAATAACATGCAACTAAGAGCTAGGCTAGTCGTTGAGGGTTATATGATTGGATATCATAAAAGTCCATATCATGGTTTTAGTGTCGAATTTTCCGAACATCGCTCATATGGCCCTGGAGATGAGGTTCGACATATTGATTGGAAATTATATGGCAAAACAGATCGTTATTATATTAAGAGATTTGAAGAAGAAACAAATGTGCGTTCACACATTTTGTTAGACTCAAGTCAATCAATGAAATTTGGGAGTGGAACTGTAAACAAACTATCTTATGGAAGATATCTATCTGCTGCATTGACATATTTGATGCTAAATCAAAAAGATGCAATAGGGTTGGTGCTGTTTGATGAGAAAATCAAAAAATTTATTCCTCCTAAATCAACACAATCACATGCGAATATAATTATGGATTCATTAGAAAAGGTTCGACCTGGATATGATACCCAAATTCGACCTGTATTAGATTCTATGGCTGAACGAATTAGAAAACGGGGATTAATTATATTAATTTCTGATTTACTAGATGATCCTGAAGAAGTGTTGATGGGTTTGAAACATTTTAGATATAACAAACAAGAAATTATTGTTTTTCATTTGATGGATCCAGAAGAGTACAATTTTGATTTTGGAGAAAGGATTCAATTTACTGATATGGAATCTGGGGAATCAATTACAACTGATCCTTGGCACATTAGAAAGGCATATAAAAAACAGATTGATCAGTTTAATAAAACATATTTACATGGGTGCAGAAATCTTAAAATTGACTATGTCCCATTATTTACCAATCAACCATTAGATTTAGCTTTAAATGAGTTTTTAAGAAAACGTCAAAAGTTAAAATAAAAAGCTCCTAATAAAGGGGCTTTAATTATTGATAAATTTTCAGACTTAAATTTTATCCACCAAGCTTCTTAGCCTTTTCAAAATATTTAGTTGCACCATCCATATCACCCTGCTTGATTAAAACCCTTGCCATTCCTTTATAATGGTCTGGATTTTCAGGCTGAAGAACTATCAACTCTCTATAAAATTTTGAAGCCCTCCGCCATTTTTCTGCATTTTCAAATGTTTGAGCTATACCAACTAAAGCTTCTGTGTCTTCTGGATT
>MDSY01005742.1_pt1 | contig 11988 bp, 17 predicted proteins | sample 811131 | NCBI WGS metagenome assembly MDSY01 (sample SAMN05326643, study PRJNA326480) | marine metagenome | isolation source: seawater | place: Atlantic Ocean: South West | collected 2010
GCGGTGCCGGCACTGTGGGGTCCTCGTTCTCGCCGACCGATTGCTCAAGGCAGGCCTGGTTCTCCTCGTCGGCTGCCTCGTCACAGGGCCGCGACTCCTCTTCGATCAGCCTGGTGCGGTGGAGCACGCCGCGCAGTGGGTTGGTGTGGCCTGGCCGAATGTCCATGTGCAGTGGCAGGCGACGTGCACAGTGATGTATGTCGCGTGAGCAGCGGTGTCGAGCGTGTGATCATGCACAATACACAGGTAAGTGTTGGGGGAGAAACTCACCACTGCATCGCCACACGGCGGCACCAAAGCTCAACCTCCTCGCGACTGGCGTCCTTCTGCCACTTGTACTTGTGCATAACGGGGCGACCCACCTGCGGGGTTTTCACAGGTGACACGGGGTGCGCAAAGGCTGTACGTAGGACTGGGCTTGTGGTTCTCGGTGAATGCGGCACGCGACCCCCAGGGGAGTACGCGCACTGGCTTTATATAGCGCGTGCGCACCGGTTTGGTCAGCTTGGTGTTCTGGCTGTTCGTCTTGCTCGTGCTCGACTGCATCATCATCTGCCATGCGAGCGCAAGGGCGCGTGTGTGCCGGGTGTGGGGCGAGGTGTCGTCATGGTATCTGGTAGGGTTCTGTCGAGGACGGACCTTGCTCACACCGCGATAGGCGACTGTGACTGTTGTAGTGCTGTTCGTTCTGCCGAACACGAGGGGCAGCGGGAGTGCATGTCCTGCGAGAACTCAGCGAGAGGCAGATGGCGGCATGCGTGCAGTGGCCGGTAGGGAGCAAGGCAAGTCTGCAAGGAGGTGCTGACTGCCACGAATGTTGGAGCACGGGGATGCTGTGCTGGTGATAGGCTCGAGACGAGACGAGAGGCGGTGAGGCGACCGCGGTGGGCGGGGCGCGGGACCGCTGACGGTGCGGCGGAGTCACCGGAGGCTGCTTCTGGAGCTGCAACAGATGCTTCCGATGTTGCAGGATTTGGGAACGGACGTGCCGAGCACGAGAGCTACCTGCGCACGTAGCACCCCCACGGTCAAACGGCTCGACCTAACAGCGTGCTACTTCGGCGTGACGCGGGCTGCAGCGGCGGCGCCGCTAAGGAGCGAGGAGGCGCGGCAACACGCGCAGGCGGAGCGATGACACACTCGTGGCCGACAGCAAGACGGGCTACTTTGACGTGCACCTCAGTCCCGACAGGCCCAAGCCCTTCGAGGCGCAGGTGTGGCACGGTGGCAAGAACGTGTCCTGGGCAACTTCGTCACCGCCGAGGAGGCGGCGCTGTAGCGGCGCTGTGCGTCGCGCGGTCGCCGGCGGAGGGGCAGACGGCGGCGGAGCGGGCGGCGGCGGGCGCAGCGAGGGCCAGTGCAGGGCCCCCGCTCTATACCGTCCTCACGCACTTCAGAGTCGTCGTCGTGATAGAAGAGGGCGTGGAGGAGCGGGACGATGACGAGGCCGCCCACCCCGAGCCGAAGCTTCTAAAGGCTCCCTCGGTTGCTTCCTTCGGTTGTAGAAGTGGGGCGAACAATTGAAACCGGGCGATCCTATCGGCGGTAAGTTATTTATTACCCACGCAGTTTTTATACCCAGCAGAGCGCATCAACCATTCTCCGATCGACGGGCTACATTTGCGTGCGCATGCACTGTGCAGCTGGAGCGCTACGCCATGCGGGTGACGTAGACTCCCGCGTCGCGGTAACGTAGACTCCTGCCGTGCTCGAGAAAGTTCCAAACATATCGTACTCCTCGTACTCGTCAACGATAATTCGAGTATTTTAAACTCATAACCCGGGTCGTGCGCTGCCTAGCCAACGCACGCCCTACCGTAGATGTAAAGCCGCGACCGCGGCTCAAAAGCCAAGCATATGATCATCGGTTGGCAAAGCCACGTCATTTGCATGCAGTGCACCGTTCCGTAGCCCGGCAACGTTGGACTGACCGTTCAGCAGCCTGGCCGCGTTCATCCGGGCCGCGCTCATCTTCGCCGCGTGCAGTGTGGTCGCGGCCCCGCCCGGCGCGCCGTCCGCGCGACTGAGTGCCGCCTTCTCTGCCTCCGCTTCCGCCTCAAACTCCGCCTCTGCCTCCGCCTCCGCCTCCGTGATCCCGTCAATGCGTCGGCGCGGCATACCAGACGACGCAGACCCGACCAAGCCCACGGGCAGGTTCTCATGAGAGGTGTCCACGCGCCCGAGGTCACGACTGCTGCTGAAGGGCATCAGTGTCGTCGGGTTGCGCGGCGCGTTGTCGTCGACGTACCTGATAGTAGTATAAGTGGGTTGTGGGGTGACGTGCAATCGCGGAACTTGCTTGCTTACTCACTCACTCTAAACTCACTTACTAAGTAGTAGTACTCACTTACTCACTTACTCACTTACTTTTTACCTAATGTGCGACCTGTTTCGCTCGTGATACCTTTACTCACTCACCCACCTAATCGGCGACGCGTCGAATTCGCCCGTCACCGCCGCGTTGAAGCGCGGCCGTTCTTCGATTGGTTGGCCCACCAACCCCTGCAGGTACTTGATCACGTGCTGGTGGTGCTGCTGCGTCGCGTACACAAGTGCCGTGCGCCCAATCAGGTCGACGGCGCCCAGGTTGGCGCCCACGTTGGCGAGGAACTCGACGACGTGCTTGTGCCCGTAAGCGGCCGCCTATGGCATGGCATAGTCTCCGACTTTTATTTAATGAGACTGGACGGCCGCAGCACAACCTCTCGCCGCGGCTCCTCTCCGGCGCTTCTCTCAAAAAGGACCACACAGCCCAGAAGCCAAGGCCCGCCGCCTGGAAGGCCTGAGTGGGAAGGTGGCGTTTTCTGTGCACATGCTGGCGCGCCAGGTGTAGGCATGTGCGCCCGTCCTCGTCGGCTGCGTCCATGTCAGTGCCGTTGCGCGCCAAGTGCTCGAGTTGATCCAGCCGCCCCGCGCGCGCAAGCCGCCCCAGCTCGACGGGCAGCGCCGACTCCCCCATGACGGCACCCGCCTGCACGGGAACAACAGTTGTTAATTAACTCAGCGACGCGGTGGGGCATAAGCACGAGAAGGTCGCGGCGTTGCTGCACACCTCGCGCAGCCGCTGGGCCACGAGCTGGTGGTTGGTGCGCACGGCCTCGTCTAGCGGCGTGCAGCCGCGGAAGTCCGTTGCGTTCACGTTGGCTTTCTTGGCGAGCAAGAAGTCGATCACGTTGACGTTGCAGTTACCCGCCGCCGCGTAAAGAGGCGAGCGCCGGTCGTAGTCAATCGCGTTGACATCACAGCCGAACTCGACCAGTGTCATCATCCGTTCGAGCTTGCCTTGGCGAGCGAGCTCGGAGAGGCGGAGCCTGTTGGGGTCGCAAGACGTGCGCACACAGTCTCCGACTTTGGAGGAGAACAGACGGTCGCAAAGTAAAATCTCTGGCCGCCGTGTTTCCTCCGGCGCCTCCTCTCGAATGGTAATCGCAGCCCAGAGCCAAGGGACGCTGCCTGGAAGGCCTGGGTGGGGGCGGGTATACCATCCATCATAGCTGGCACTTTCTGTGCACATGCTGGCGGCGCGACATGATCTCTGGCTCGTACGACATGCGCGCGCCGTGGCTGTGCAGCAGCGCCGCGACTTTCTCGTGCTTATGCCCCACCGCGTCGCTGAGTGGAGTGTTGTTCCACCGGTCTTTGCAGTTGACGTCGATGCCCGCGTGCTTGCACAGCGCCTCCGCGACGGTGAGGTTGCCCTCGCTCGCGGCAAGATGTAGGCACGTGCGCTTGTCGCAGCCGGCGGCGTTCGCGTCGCAGCCTCCCTTGAGCAGCAGTTGCATTGTCCCGAGGTCGCCGCGGCGCGCAAGGTCACACAACTCGCTCGACGCCTTCTCCTCGCTCCACAGCAACTGACCTTTGGCCTCCAGCAAAAGTTGCAAGCCGGAGGCCAAGCCGTGCCCCTCCTTGATGCACTCGGCAAGCGGCGTGCGCCCGAGGCGGTCGGTGATGTTCACGTCAGCGCCGTTCTCAAGTAGCACTGCAACCACCTGCCGGTTGCCGTAGGCAGCGGCAAGGTGGAGGCAGGTGCGCCCGTCGTGGTCGGCTGTGTTGATGGAGCAACCGCCTGTCAGCAGCTGCGTGACGCGCTCGTGGTCGCCGCCGCGCCCCTGTGCCAGGGAAGGAGGTGACAGTAAGAGAGGTGGCTGGAAGGAGGTGGCAGAGAGGGCTCATTGACGAGAACAAACCGACTTGATGAGCTCGGACGAGGCGGCCTCCGGCTCGAAGCACAACTCAGCGCCTGGATACACATAGGGCTGGCCTGAATACGTAGGATGCAGCCTGGATGCACATGGCAGCAACTCGGGCACATAGGGTTGCAGCTCGAGGCGCAGCTCGGCACCATGGTCACGAAGCGTGCGAGACACGATGGCGTGCCCCCCTCGCATCGCGTCAGCCAGCGCGGTGCCGCCCCACCGGTCCCTGGCGTTGACCTGCACGCCGTGCCTCAGCAGCTCCTCCACAACTTGTAGGTTGCCGGTAGACGCGGCCAGGTGGAGGCAGTTGCGCCTGTCAGATACAAATACATGTTCTATGCGTCAGATACTAGTACTACATTTTATGAGTCGAAAGAGAAATCCTATCAGGGTGCTGATAGTGCGCCTGTCGTAGTCGGCGGCGTTGGCATCGCAGCCGGCTGCCAGCAGCAGCTTGAGCTTGTCCAAGTCGCCGCTCTTGGCCAGCTCGCACAGAGTACCTGCGGAGTTCTCCTCGTCGAGAGAGAGCTCGCCGCCGGAGTTGATCAGGAATTGCGCCACCTCCCGATGCCCTTCGCGGATCGCGTTGGCCAGCGCGGTGCCGCCCCATCTGTCCTTGGCGCTGATGTCAGCGCCGTGCTCCTGAAGCGACTGTACGATGCGAAGGTTACCCAAGGTTGCTGCGATATGCAGGCACGTGCGCGAGTTGTTGGGGTTGGCTGCGTCGGGGTTGCAGCCGAGGTCAAGCAGCAGCAAGAGACGCTCGATATCCCCCGCACGCACCAGCGCCGAGAGCTCGCTAGCCGCCCTGTCATCGTCCCAGCAGAGCTCTGCGCCCATAGACTTGAGCGTCCGCGCCACCTTCGAATGTCCCTCGCGGACCGCATCACTCAGCGGCGTAGCGCCCCACCGGTCCAGGGCAGTGATATCCGCGTGGCCCTGAACCAGCTTCTCAACGATGTGTGAGTTTCCAGTCGACGCGGCGAGGTGGAGGCAGGTACGCAAATCATAGTCGGCGGCGTTGGCGTCGCAGCCACCCGCCAGAACGAGCTGCACCTTATCAACGTCGCCGCTCTTGGCCAGCTCGCACAACGTGGCCGCGGCCGTCTCCTCGTCAAACTCAAGCTTGCCGCCCGCTGCGCACAAGTAGTGTGCCACCTCTCTGTGCCCTTCGCGGATTGCGTCGGCGAGACCTGTGCCTCCCCAGCGGTCCTTTTTGTTGAGTTCGGCGCCGTGTTCCTTCAGAACCTCGACGATGCGCAGGTTGCCCACGGAGCACGCGAGGTGCAGGCAGGCGCGACTGTCGTAGTTTGCCGCGTTCGCGCAGCAACCACAGTCGAGCAGCAGCTTCACTCGCTCCAGATCTCCCGCCTTCGCTAACTCGCACAACTCGGTGCTCTCCTTGGCTTCATCCCACTTGAGCTCTCCACCGTGTTCTCGGATCAGTCTGGCTAGCTTGTGGTGCCCTCCGCTGATGGCGTCTACCAGCGGAGTCCCGCCCCAACGGTCTTGAAAGTTGATGTCAGCTTTGAACTCGATGAGTGCCTCCACTACGTGGGCGTTGCCAGTCGAAGCGGCGAGGTGGAGGCATGTCCGCTTGTCGTAGTCGGCGGCGTTGGCATCGCAGCCGCCTTTGAGCAGCAGCTTCATCTTTTCGAGGTCGTTCAGACGGGCCAGCTCGCACAATGTGCCCGCGGCCGTCTCTTCCTCGAACGCAAGCCTGCCTCCCGCCTCGCACAGCATGACCGCGATGTCGCGGTGCCCCTCGCGGATCGCATCAGCGAGGCCAGTCCCGCCCCACCGGTCCTTGAAGTTGATGTCAACCCCGTGATCGATCAGGGCGGTGATGACGCGCAGATTCCCCACGGAGCACGCGAGGTGGAGGCACGTGCGCCTGCCGGTACGTGAGCGTGGAATATATTTGCATGCACATGCACAGGCTCGTGCGTGGAGGCACACCTGTCGTAGTCTGCGGCATTTGCGCTGCAGCCACAGTCGAGTAGTAGCTTCACTCGCTCCAGGTCTCCCGCCCTCGCTAGCTCGCACAACTCGCTGCTCTCTTTCCCTTCGTCCCACTTGAGCTCTCCGCCTTGCTCCCGCAGGAACTTGATCACCTTACCGTGCCCCTCCTTGGCCGATTTAATTCGGGATTTACATGTTGGGATATGTCAAGGATATGTCAGGGTTGCAGAGGCATGCTAATCTTCCGCGTTACCCGCATAGCGTCAACCAAAGGAGTGCCTCCCCATCTGTCTATGCAGTTGACGTTCGCATTTGCCTTGATCAACTCCTCGACCACGTGCAAGTTACCAGTCGACGCAGAGAGGTGGAGGCAGGTGCGAAGATCGTAATCGGCGGCGTTGGCGTCGCAGCCTCCCGAGAGCAGCAGCTTGACCTTGTCCAGATCGCCGCCTTTGGCCAGCTCGCACAACGCCCCGCTCGCCTTGCCCTCGTCGAAGCCCAGCTCGGCGCCGCTCTCTATCAGCGCGCTGGCGATGTCACGGTGACCTTCCCGCACGGCGTCGGCGAGCGGAGTGCCACCCCAACGGTCAGCGAAATTGAGGTCTACGCCGCTATCTAGTAGGGCCTGAACGATGAGCTTATTGCCGACAGACGCGGCGAGGTGCAAGCACGTTCTGCCATCGAAGTCGGCGGAACTAAGCGGGCAGCCACATAGCGCGAGGGTCTTGATGCGTTCGAGGTCTCCATTCCGCGCGAACTCACACAACTCTGACGCAGCCCTGTCTTCTGACCACATCAGCTTTCCACCCCTCTCGTGCAGCACCTCTGCCACCTTCTTGTGGCCTTCGCGGACTGCTTCCGAGAGTGCAGAATTGCCCCACCGGTCTTGAAAGCTCAGGTCGCACCCGAATGCGCACAGCTGCTCGACCACCAACACATTGCCTACGCATGCCGCCAAGTGCATCGCCGTGCGGCAATCATAGTCGCACGCGTTGGGGTTGACGCCACCACTACAAAGTGTCTTGATCTTCTCGACGTCGCCGCCTCTCGCCAGGTCGCACAACAAGCCAGCGGCATCCCCCTCGGACATCCCCAGCTCCGCCTCGTTCCTGATCAGGAAGCGCGCCACCTCCAGATGGCCCTCGCGAATCGCCTCGCTTAACGGCGTGTTATTCCAGCGGTCGCGCACATTCAAGTTCGCACCGAATCCACCAGTAAGCACACGCGGCCTCTGCAGCGCTTGCACCACGAGCATATTGCCCACGGAACAGGCGAGATGCAAGCAAGTCCGCCGGTCGTCTGAGAGAGCTCAAGGCAAAGCGGAGTCAGTTACTCTGCAGATAGTGGCTGATCCAGAGTTCGAGTGGCAGCAAGTCACAGTCGCAGGCGTCGATGTTGCATCGGCCGTCGAGCAGGCACTCTATATTCTCAACCTTGCCCGCCCGAGCGAATTCACACAACTCGCCTGCGGCCGTCAAGTCATCGTACGCCACGAGACCACCGTGCCTGATGAGCAATCGAGCCAGCTCGAGATGATTCGCACGGAGCGCGTCCGATAGTGGCGTCGAGTCCCAGCGGTCCTTGCAATTGACCTCAACCCTATGCTCAATTAACACTTCGACGATGTGCAAATTGCCCTCGGACGCGGCCAAGTGCAGGCAAGTGCGTCTGGTACCGTATGTAGGGAGCGCAATCTGCTGGTGGGCATCATGTTGTCTCGCATACCAGAGCGTGCCGTTCATGTTACAATAACTATGCACGTATATGCGTATCGGCGCCTGTCATAGTCAGCGGCGTTCACGCTAACGCCGCACGAAAGCAGCATCGCAATAGCCTCCACGTCACCCTTCCGTGCGCTCTCGCATAGCTCGCTTGAAGCAGTTGCTTCGTCGAACCCCAGCTCGCCCCCCGCTACGCGCAGTTTCTCGGCGCAGTCAAGATGCCCCTCGCGGACCGCGTCGCCTGGTAGGGGCACAGGGTGAACTCTGGATAGGCCTGTCTGCATATGGACGTGGGCCTCTTGTTCGAATGGCGTTAGCTCACGCAGTGGCGTGCCACCCCATCGGTCCTTTTGCTCCACGTTTGCACCCTTTTTGAGCAGCAGTTTCAAGACCTGGATGCCACCGGTTGACGCGGCCAGGTGGAGGCATGTTCGTTTATCGTCTGACAGAACACGAGGCAAACGCGCGGGGTCAGCTAACCTGCAGAATACAATAGGCGGTCCGGTGTTCAAAGTCCGGTGTTCAAAGTGGCAGCGAGTCACAGTCGGCGGAGTTCACATTTGCGCCGCATGCGAGCATCAGCTCAAGCCTCTCAAGGTTGCCGCTCTTGGCAGCCTCGCACAACTCGCCACTTGTTGTGAACTCGTCCCATCCAAGCGTCGCGCCTGCGTTGCGTAGGACCTTAGAGACGTCTCCGTGCCCCTTAACAACAGACAGCTGCAGTGGTGTCCGCCCCTCGTTGTCCTTGGCGGTGGGCGTAGCGTTCGCATCGAGGAGCAGGCGTACCATGCCAAGCAACCCCTTGCTCGCGGATAAGTGGAGTGCCGTGCGCCCCTCAAAGTCAGCGTCGTTGACACCGACGGCGTTGGACGTGGACGTTGAGTTGAGCGTTACCTTGACAGCCTCCTCGTCTCCGGCCGCTGCAGTGAGCATCAGCTCGTAGAGCGCGTTGCCTTTCTTGGCCATAATCGCCTCCACTTCCTTGGTGACATGGCTGGCCAAGTCCTTAAGATCTCCCGAGTCGCCGTAGAGGTCCTTGGCCTGGACGAGCGCCCTCTCGCGCACCTTGAAGATCTCGCCGGGGAACTCGGTGGCGATGGCGATCCACTCGTCCCGCGGCAGCATGAGGCAGTTGGTCTTCTTGATCGCCTTGAGCGTTGCCTCCTGCCGCAGTCCAAACAAGAAGGCGAGTCCGCAGAGCGTGGTACCAGCGTCGCGATACATTCGCATCGACGTCTTATTGATACGCTCACGCTCACGAAGGTCAAACTCCCAGTCCTCCTGGACGGCCAAAGCTGGCACAGGCATCGGCGATTTTGGCGCACGGGAGAGTGCCATCGTAGCCTCTCCTCTGTAAGCTGCGGGGGCTCTCTTTCCCGGCTCACGCAGGGGGCGTGTGCCCTGAGCAAGCGGGATCCTATGCCGGTGACCGTGCAGGCTGCTGCGAGCAAAGGGCGGGTTGTCCACATGCCAGTCCGCCATGTCCTCGCTGTCGCACTCATCGTCCGGCGGCTCGATGGTAGACTGGATGCGTCCCGACTCCATGAAGTAGAGTTCGCGCCCAATGTCCCCCTGCCTGCAGATCTCCTCAGATGGGATGAACGTGGTGCGCGTCAGCACGTGGCACAGCTGCGCCGTGAAAGCGGCATCGCAGCCGAAGAAGAGCGAGACTTTGCGCAGCACGCGCATGTTAATGTGCTTGAGCACCTCGCGCCGCAACGACCGTGGCATCTGAGCGAGCAGCGCCTGGTCGTCTTTGCCCTCCGACTTGTAGGTCTGAAGAGGCGAGGAAGGGGGGAGGGGACTGGTGAGGGTGTGGTGACGGTATAATTGTGGCGTATAGTAACGGTGCTGTGCTGCTCCACCTCTTTGAAGTGCTGCTTCACCAGCACGCGCAGTCGCGGCTCAACGCGGTTGCGCTTGAGGTCTGACAGAGCACAAAGCAACCATTGGATGATCAGCCGATCAACACAGGTGTGTCCCGGGTTCGAATGGCGGTCAGTCACAGCCGTCGACGGCGCCAATCCGCGTGCGATACGACTCGACTTCTTGGTAGAAGCGAAGCATCATCGAGGTGAAGTTGGCGTCAACGTACATGAAGACCAAGCTCGAAAAGAGTACAACCGCGCACTGACAAGGCGCGTAGCAAACACGCGGGATCAGCCGATCTGCAGTCAAATTATATTCGAATGGCGCGGTGACTCACAGCCGTCAGAAATTCCCACACCTGACCGTCGTCAACGACATCCTTATGGCCCACCGCCAGAACTGTCATAAGCGCCCAGTATATTGCGTGCAGGTACTGCAGTGAGTCGTCCGCCCCCTCCTCATCCTGCATCCACCATGGCGCGCCCGAGTAGTGAGAGGCGTCGGGCTGACGTGCGGCGAACGTGAGGACGCAGGAGACCCAGTGCAGCGTAATTAGTAGCATGACGACGAGCCGGATCGTGCGCGCGAGCACGAAGGTGATGGCCTGTGACTTTTCAATCTTCTCGATGTGCTGTAGCGCCTGCAAGGGTGCTGGAATCAGCCGGATCAAGCGCATGAATGGAATAGCCTCGATCCATTCCGGTGAGCTCCACATCACCAAATCGTACGGGAGGAGTGCCAAGAAGATGAGAAGGTACGGCGCTGCCCGGCGAGCGGCTTTGAAGTTGCAGCTATCCTCGTCCTCGTCTGTGTCGTACAGCTGAGCCTTGCGCTTCTCGCGACGCTGCTTCGCCGTCTCCGTATGCATGGTCTTTGGCTGCAAGAAGCCCGGGCAGCAAGTGCACAGCGTTCGGTCCTGGATGAAAAAAGGAGCCGCTTGCATGGCGCCTTAGTTAGGCTCCAGGACTGCACACTGTATAGGGCTCGGGGCGGTCGTAGCTCTATGCTGTGGAGCTCAGAATGCAGCCTTGCGCAAGTGCGTGGCTGTGGGACTGTTGGATGCAGGCGCCGTACACAAGAAGCCAGCTCCACATACTACCGCTGCGACGACGGCTTTGGTTTTGACCATGCTGCCAGTCGATCAAGTCGCGGGCGTTGGCTGGCAGATGCTGGCGCAGACGGTAGAAAGCGGTGATGACCTGCACAAAGTCGACGCAGTAGTTTAGGGTCCATAGCGAGCTCAGCGTGGTCTGGGTGGTGTACTCTCCGTACACAAGCTGCAAGGGCACGATGAACATCACATAGGTCGCGCAGACGGTCTCGGTTGTCTGCACCATGTCTTTGAAGCATTGCGTCAGGATGTACTTGCATAGCTTGGTGATTACTTTGAAGTAGAACCTGTGTTCAGAGTCGGTTCTTCTAGATGTGTTGTGGAACGAGCCTGGGGGACCATAGGGCTTGCCCAGCCATGGGCGGCTCAGGGGGCTAGGCAAAGCTCTGGGCGAATGTATGGTTAGAGTTCTCTGGCTAGAGTTGCCTAGCCAGAGATGGTTAGCTAGGCCAAGGGCTATATAGTGGGAGACGATGAGGGCGGAATGAAGGAGCTGGGCCAAAGAGTTAGCGAAAGGCTGTGGGAGAGTTAGGAAGAAGCTGAAACCAGCCTAGCAGTTTTAGTGGTGTCAGCGCACTGCACTCGCTCCAGGAGGCCCATGTCGGAGGTGTCTACGCCTGCTAGAGAACCGAGGACTCCATCCAGTCCGGTTGAGCCCACCGACTTTCTGTCGGCGCTGTGGCGAGACGAGCGGTCGTCGTCGGCAACCGACGCGCGTCGATTCTCAGCCGATGGCGCCTCTGACCCGCCATCGAAGGATATATGGTTCGCCGCCTCCAGTGCACCAGCAGTCAGTGACATCGGACGCCGGAGCTCACCTTGATCCGGCATAGCTTGCAGTGTATCGATGCTGGGCGCTGCTGGTTCGGCGCTGCTGGGTTCGTACTTGGCGTCTGGGCCGACTTTAGAGAGCTTCCTTGCGAAGCCCGGCACCTTGATTCGCTCCATTGCGGCAAGAGAGCCCGCGGTAGTTGAGACAACAACTCCTCTGGGGCTCTGCCTATAGACGCACGCGGCCGCAGTCGGAGGTTCTGAGCACTCTGAGCGGTCGACTCAGTTGCGTCGTAGAAACGGGTTTTGTAACATCTTCGAAACGCGCTCCATAGGGTACGAGTATTTTTGGATCACA
>MDSY01133687.1_pt1 | contig 11988 bp, 7 predicted proteins | sample 811131 | NCBI WGS metagenome assembly MDSY01 (sample SAMN05326643, study PRJNA326480) | marine metagenome | isolation source: seawater | place: Atlantic Ocean: South West | collected 2010
CCCCCTCCCTCCTTCCCTCCCTCCCCTCCCTCCCCCCCTCCTCCCCCTTCTGGTTGCAACCTGGATGCATATGGTTGCAGGCGCCGCAGCATCTTCTCTTCGTCAAGGTGATGCCTGACCACCGGCGATCGCTGCCAGGCGAACTCGACCGCCTGCTCTCCGAAGCATGGCTGTGGCAGGTGCCGCATCCCTTGACCATGCGACACCCCCCCTGACCACGCCACACACCCTGACCACGCCACACCCCTTACCATGCTACACCCCTTACCATGCCACACACCCTTACAGGTACTGCGTGGGCGCGGACTGACTGAGCACCTTGCTTTCGGCCGAGGGGCCGATAACCGGGATGCCCCGTCCGCCGTGTCCATGCGCAACCTGGGCGGCATACAGACCGCGGTTGGGTATAACCCTAAGCAGACCACGCGCGGCGGCAAGCCGCACGCACTGGTGAGCTTCGACTCGGCAAAGCTAATCCTAACCCTCACTCTTACCCTCACCCTCACCCTCACCCTTACCCGTCCCCAACCCCGTTTCCTACCTGAAACCGAAACCGAAACCGAAACCGAACCAGGTGAGCTTCGCCTCTGCCGAGGCGGTCGACGCGGCCATCTACCAGCTGCACCACACCCTGCACAAGCACCCGGACGTCAAGGAGCCAATCAAGCTCTTCGCCCAGCGCCACCAATCTCGCAGCGAGATGGACGCCGCCGCCAACGCCGCCGCCGCGCCGCCGCCCATGTCCCCCAACGGTGGCCTGGCGGCCTTGGGCGGCGGCGGCTCTCCGCTGGCGGCCGTCGCGGTGCCGCCGCCGCCGCTCCCGCCGACGCTCCCGCCGACGCGCACAGAGCGGCCGCACCGCATGCGTCGCGTCCTGCACCACCTCGAGGACTTCCTCAAGGGTGGCAGCGAGCCGTGGCGCGCGTGCACCGCGCCCTGCGAGATCGAGCCTGAGCTGCGCGAGCTCTCAAACTTTTCGATCGCGCTCGACGGCGACGCGCCGCTGCGTTGGCTAGGCGACCGCGCGTGCGCCGCGGCCGCCGCGGAGCGCGAGGCCCTGGCGGCTGCGCCCTGCGCGAGCGCGCTGCCGCCGGCGGAGCAGTTTGCAGGCTGGGAGGCGCTCTTCGAGGGAGGTTGAGTGCCCAGTGTCGGTGCTGGATGACCGCGCGCCAATAACAACGTATCTTTCGGAAACCGACCGCAGCATTTCACCCCCGCGCAAAAAATAAGTGTTCGCGACACCTGCCAAAAGGACCACATATAATATATGCGGCCGCCCATGCGGCTGCGGTGGTTGCTCGCGATAGCGGCAGCCCACGCTGCGCCGCGTGAGCACACCTCGGTGCGGCCTGTCGGACTCGTAGCCTCGACAGCGACAGCAGCCTGCTCCAAGTGCGGCCTAGGAGGTCACGGGGTGCTCAACTGCTGCAGCGTCGGTGGCTCCTGGGAAGGCACGTGCAAGGACAGCGGCTCGCGCACATGGGAAGAGGGACAATTTGCCTGCGTCCAGAAGAAAGTAAAGGCAACGCAGCAGCAGCAGGAGCAGGCCAGAGAATTGGACGGGCTGGAGGCGGAGCTCGAGAACAAGCTTGCGGCGGCGCAGAAGGCCAGGGAGGATCTGGAGCAGCGAAAGGCGAAAGCGAAGCCAAAGCACAGCAGCAGCAGCCGCAGCAGCAGCAGTAGTAGCAGTGGTAGCAGTAGCAGCAAGAGCAGCAGCAGTAGCAAGAGCAGCAGCAGAAGCAGCAGCAGCAGCAGCAGCAGCAGCAGCAAGAGCAGCAAAGCGGCCGCTACGCCCAAGAAGGCCGCAAGCAAGGAGACCGACGACGAAAACAAGTGGCAGGACCTTTCAGGGCTAAAAGGTGACGCGGACCCGAGGAAATGCGTCGCGCGTGAAGGGCAGACGATAGGCAATGGTTGGTGCGTCATGAACTGTGGCGGCACGCCACCAAACTGCCCAAACTCACTCTGCTGCTGCCCTGTGGCCCCTGGGGACTGTGATAGTGAGGTGGACGCTATTCTGAAGGCCGTGAAGGACAAGAAGGTGAAACCCATTGACGCACTGCCGAAGGACGCGGACGAGGTGGACGCTGCTCTGAAGGCTTTCACAGCTGCACTGGAGCACGCCGCAACTGACGACACGACGAACGGCACGAATCTAACAAACGCGACGAGGCCGAAAGTGACCAAAAAATCTGCACACAAAGCGGTCACGAAAGCGAAGGAGCCCGCACCGAGTCTCAACGAGAGCGCGTGGCAAGATCTCTCGGGCCTCGCTAATGTGACAGACCCCACGGCGTGCGTGGCCGTCTGCGGGCAGAAGACAGCAGATAGCCATTGGTGCGTCACAAATTGCGGTGGCACTCCTCCCAACTGCCCGGCTGCGCTCTGTACCTGCGCCGTGGATGCGCCCAACTGCGTGGAGGAAGAAGCCAAAGCGGCCAAAAAGGCGGAGGAGGACGCCAAGGCTGCAAAGAAGGCTGCAAAGAAGGCTGCAAAGGAGGCGGAGGAAGCCGAGGCCGCAAAGCAGGCAGAAGAAAAGGCTGAGGCCGCTAAGGAAGCCAAGGCTGAGGCAAAGGAGGCAAAGGCTGAGGCCAAGGCCGCCAAGGAGGCTGAGGCATCCATGGAGGCGAACGCCACGGGGAATGCCACGGGGGGGAACGCCACGGCCACGGCGAACGAGGTGGCCACCGACGCGATGAAGGCAGTTCGCGACTGGGAGGCGGTTCTGGCTGGGGCCAAGCCGAACGAGACCGCCCCCATAAGGGACCACAGCCCCTTAGCCACGAGCAAAGAAACCGCGAAGACGACGCCAGCAGCCACAGCCACGCCGGGTGGCAACGAAAGCAAGTGGCAGGACCTCACCGGGCTGGCTGAGGGCGCGGATCCGAAGGCGTGCGTGGCGGTGTGCGGGCAGCTGAGCGCAGATGATAAGTGGTGCGTGATGAACTGCGGCGGCACCCCGCCTAATTGCCCCGCCGCGCTCTGCACATGCGCGGGGGATGCGCCCAACTGCGAGGAGGAAGCGAAGAAGGCGGCGAAGAAGGCGGAGGAGGACGCCAAGGCCGAGCAGAAGGCGCAGGCGGCGCAGGCGGCGCAGGCGGCCGCAGAAGACAAGGCCGCGAAGAAGGCAGAGATCATCAAGGTGGCGAGGCAGGCCGAGGAGGCGGCCGAGAAGGCGGAGGCCACCAAGCAGGAGGCCGACGACGCGGACGAAAAGGCCAACAGGCGGGTGATGCAGGCCGACGGTAAGGAGAGTAAGAAGGAGAGTAAGAAGAGATCGAAGCAGCTAGCAAGCGAGGCGGCGTGCAAGAACAACCCGCAGCTGCCGCACTGCGGACAGAACGTGAGCGCATGGCAGGATCTCTCCGGCCTCCCGGATGGCGCCGACCCGTCGATGTGTGAGGCCGTCCGGGGAAACGGCGCGGTCAACGACAAGTGGTGCCAGAAGAATTGCGGCGGCTCGCCACCTAATTGCCCCGCCGCGCTCTGCTGTTGCCTGGGCAACAAAACTTGTCAGAGCAGTGCTCCCACGACATCGTCGGCGGACGGACCCGAATCGCGCGTGAGGGAAGCTAAGTCGAGCCTGCAGCCGAGCAAGGGCGAGGAGCAAGTGCCCTACCCGCCGCCTCCCAGCCCGCTGCCGCCGGGGTGGAGCATGTCCAGCGATGACCTGGGTGAGGAATATCGCCTCGCGCACCCGCTGCCCCTTCAGCTGGTGGAGCCGCCGGGCGAGGGCGAGGAGGAGCTGACCGACTGCGGGCTGGGCTGCGACCAAAGCAAGTCGGCGCTCCAAAAGGGGATGCAGGCAGAGAACTGCGAGGCGGTGACAGGCGGGGCGGTCGTCATCGATGATGATTGGTGCCAGAAGAACTGCGCGGCCCACCCGCCGCACTGTCCGGACGACCTCTGCGTGTGCAAGTTTGCGGAGCAGGAAGACCCGGACGACCTGGCGACTTTGTCGCAGCCCGGCGGCGATGATAGTGGGCTCAGTCCGTTTGCCAAAGCGTTTGACCGGAAGCGACCAGGTAAGACGCCGCCATCGACAACCACCAAGACTACCAACTGGATGGACTGGGCGAAGACTATGTCGGAGAAGCAGCGGACTAAGGGCGACCAGGGGGCGATGAACGAGTTGGCTGGCGAGCTGCAGAAGGAGGGGATTGGTGGCAAGGCACGTGGCAAGGCGAGTACATTATATGACTACCACGGGGTAAACTACCACGATTCGTCCCAGTTGTGAGACGACGTTATGCTGCAGATATTAGTTTGTTAATTAGTTTTGTCTGGCTGTGTACTTTTTAAAACACATTACTTTAATGACCGAACGGTCGTTGCTAAACGGCTGGGCCCTCGCTGGGGGCGAGGGGCATGGCGAGGGGTCATATCTGCTAAAGTCGCGGCGACCCCTCTTACGTCTTAGCTCTTACGTTCTAGTTCTAACTACGCTTTAGCGAATAAAGTAGAGGACCCGCGAGCCGCGACCCCGGGCGTCCCGCGCCCCGCGGGTGGGCCCGCGGGGCGAGCTCAACGCAACTGTTTCAACACGGGAACCTTTTCGGGGGTCGGCTGCATGTTTGATACGGCATGATGTAGCATTCCAGCGCGCCCCGTCTCCACGCTACTCGCGCACGACCCCTATGGTGCGGCCCCAGCCCTCGTCCTTGGCACACTCGAGAGTAACAATGGTGACAGCGCCGTCCTCGTCAACGCGCCCCGTGGCAGAGATGTTGCAGCTGTAGCTCGAGAAGGACGCGCCGTCCGTGCTGAAGATGCCGAAGAAGCGCACCTTGGTTAGGGTTAGGGTGGGGGTTAGGGTGAGGGGTAGGGTTGGGGTTCGTCTGAAGATGCCGTCGAAGCGAACCTTGACGCTGCCGTCGCGCTGCACGCCCGCGCCCACGATCGTCTCGATGCGAAGGAACTCTCCGAGCTCGCTCCTCAGCCCGGACTCGCTCGCAAGACGTTCTCTTAATACCACCCGTGCCTGGCGCACAACCTTGTCGATCTTCACCGCGTCGCTGGGGGGACCCTTGGCCAGTTGCTTCGCCAGATTCGCCACGATGTCGAGCGGCGCATTGTCGTCACCGCGGGCGGGCAGCTTGCGCGAGAGCCTCAGCGTCAGCGTCTCGGGTGCTGCCACCAAAGCTTCCATGACGGCGTCAAAATCGAGCTTGGACACGTCGGCGCCGTCGACGCGCGACAGCCGGTCGCCAGGGAGAACGTCGCCGCTCTCCTCTGCGGCGCCGCCCTCGACAAGCGAGACGACCACCACTCCAGCGGTGCCACCACCGCCAAACTCCTCAAGTACGAGGCCTAACGGCTTACTGAGCGTCAGGTCAACCGGCCCCCAGCGCTGCTGCATGCGCGGTGGCATACAGCTGCGAAGCGCCGGTCGTCCGGACACTGCTGCTGCCTGACTCCATCTGCTTGTAGCGCTTGTAGCGCCGAGAAGCACGTTGTGTCCAAGCACTCCACCAAGCTGAAGCGACGCGACGGGTGACAGGCACAGCAGCAGCAGCAGCAGGGGGCGGCAGTGCATGGCACGCGCCGTGCTGGTGGGGAGTACTTTGAAGGGGACTTCGCGGGGGCTCTCTACATATAATATGCTAAAATAAGTCACGTAGACAATAAACAAGTTGCCGTCATGCTGGAATACGGGTAGACCACCAGGGGCGCGCCTCCTCTGCCGCCGCCGTCGCTGTTGTCGCCGTCGTCGCCGCCGGCGTGGCCGCAGCCGCCGCCGCCGTCGCCACCGTCGCCGCCGCTTGGGAGGTGGCTTCCTTCGCCGCCGGCGGCGGCGCCGCACCTATTCTCACCAGCGCCGGTCGGAAGCTGGCCAAGGCCTGTAGGCTCGCCTCGGCCTCTTGTCTCGCCTCCGCCTCCTCTGCCTCTGCCTCCGCCGCCGCAGCCGTCGCCTCTATTCTCATGACGGCCTCTACTCTCGCGTCGCCCCCGCCTCTACGCTTGGCCTTTGCTGCCCTCTGCCCCGTCAACTCCGCCCTTGCCTCCGCCGCCACCTCTCTCGACGCCACCCCCACCGCTTCGCCACCTTTGCCCCCGCCTTCGCTTTTGCCCTCACCTCCGCCCTCGCCTCTGGCCTCCTCACGGCGCTCCTCACGGCGCTGCTGCCGCCGCCGCTGGCGATCGGGGTGGTTCTCCGAGCCGTCCATGTGCTGCTGCTTCTGACTCTCCTTCTGCTTCTGGTCCTTTGTCCATACGCCCTCGCCCACGCTCGTCCACCCGGGGCGGTTCTCCGCGTCGTCCATGGGCTGCTGCTTCTGGCTCTCCGCCTTCTGCTTCTGGCTCCCCGCCTTCTGCTTCTGGCTCCCCGCCTGCAGCCTCTGGCTCCCCGCCTGCTGCCCCTGGCTCTCCGCCTGCGGCTTCTGGTTCTCCGTCCAAACGCCGTTGCCCATGCTCGGCCACCATGAGAACACCTTCTGGCCGCCAAACATGCCGTCGTGGGAGGCGGCCAGGTTGTTGACCTCTTGCATCACTGGTCGGAGCAGTGGCAGGATCACGGAGAGGTAGCTGTCCCACTGCGGCCCTCGAGGCTCGAGGTACGACGCCTCGCCATGGTGCGAGTGCACCGAGCCCACCCAGCTGTTGTCGGGGGGCGCCTTACCCAAGAAGCTCGCGGCCTGGTTTATCATGTATTTTGGATCTGCGTCTGAGGCCTCGGAGATAATGAACCTGACGCGGCCAGGCGCCTCGCGGAGCCACTCGCCGACTTGCTCTGCGTAGCGCAGCCCTGCGTCGAGCTGGTAGCAGACTTCAAGCTGGGGGCGGAGGCTCATGTCGTACCGGGTGATGACGTCGCAGTTCCTCTGCGGAGGAGATTTTTGCTTGGCGTCGATGACCCTCATGATTTGATCCGGGTCGCTCGAGCTGATGTTCTGGTCCCTCAGGTGGTTCATCCGGCTCCAAATTGCCATGACCGGATCGCACAGCATCACAAAGAAGGCGGTGTTGGGCATCGAGCTGCTAACGTTGTGGGCGCAGCTCATGTAAGACGTGCTCTTGTCCATCCAGTTGGCTTTCTCAGGAGAGAAGAGCCGCCGGTACTCCGCGAGGCCTTCGTGCGTGGCAAATTTGCCGCATTGCCAGTTCACTTCTCCGGAGAAGCCCTGGCGCTGAATCTCATCGTCCTGTACCCACACATTTGTGAGGCTGGGGTCGTCAAAGCCGAGGCGTGCCAGCGCCTCTGCCAGCGCATTCGTGCCGCACTTGCCCATCCCAGCGATGACAACCTTCGGGAAGGTGCCTTCGTCTGGCGGCTCGTTCCAGGCGCTGAGCCGCGACCGGTTACGCGGCACTAGGGAGAACGCAGCAGTAGGGTCGCGGAGCTGATCGTCATAGTCGCCGTCTGCGATACCCTGACCTGGTCGCAGCACCAATGGACTGAACTTTCTGCTTCCACCGCTATCACTTGGCGGAATCGCTGCGTGGTACAGCAGCACTTGGCCGAGCATCACCAGCCAAGTGACCCAGCCTTGGCCTAAGGTTTGCCCAACCTTCACCCACAAAAAAAGATGCTCAATTTGGCAGCTGCCCAGCCCACCCCGGATCCACGCGCGCGGCCCCTTTTCTTTTCCCTGGTTAGCGGGCGCGGTCCCGTTTGAACTGCGAAGTGCGCTCAAGAGAATTTGTCTGCGTGTTCCTTGTACCCCCCTTGGGTCGCGCGGCATGGAGGCCGCACTCGCGAGCGGCGACGTAGACGCGGTGCGACGCCTCCTATCTGGAGGTACGGCCGCCGAGCTCCGCGCGGCGCCGGCCGCCAGCAGCACCCTCTTCCAGGGGCGGCACTGGCTGCGCCTGCCGCTCGCAGACGGCCTGGCAATCCAGCTCCTGCACTACCGCGTGATGGGCAAGGTGGTGTGGCCTGCGGCGCAGGCGCTGGCCGAGGATCTGATCGAGTTCTGGCGCGCCGAGCCAGCGACGCCGGAGCCTGCGGCCACCTTTCTCGAGGTGGCGGCGGGCGCGGGCCTGCCTAGCTTGGTTGCTGCAACCGGCGCCGGCAGCACCTTCGGGCGGGTCGTGGCGACAGAATGCACCGAGGAGGGCGTGCAGCTGCTCGCGGCCAACGACGAGCGCAACGGCTCGCGGCTCGCGGCCACCGCGCGGCTCGACCTGACGGAGGAGGGCGCGGCGGAGGTGCTGGCGCAGCTCGCACCGCCGATTGCGGGAGGGTGCGTCGTGCTCGGCGCGTGCGACCTCGCGTACAACGATGCCGCAGTGGGCGGCCTCTTTGCTGCAGCGGCCGCGTGGCTGCGCGGCGCCCCTCCTGATGTGGGTGCTCGACCACGGTTGCGCGTGCTGTTTGCGCGCTCGTCCAACTTCGAGCACACCGACGCCGACACGCGCGCCGCCGCGGCCGCGTACGGCTTCACGCTCGCGCGGTGCGCGACGCGGCGCGGCGTCCCGGGCGTCCTCGACTCCTCGTCGGGCAACACCTTCGTGGGCTGCGAGGATGCGGAGGCCGACGTGATGACCTTCGTGCCGCTGGGCGAGGAAGGCGCGGCCGCGAGCGATTATCACGCCGTAGATAGGAACGATAGTCGCACCCGGTTGCGGGATTGTGAGAGATGACAGTACAGTGATTTAGGTTTTGTTAAAACGTGGAAGCAGTGCGGCAAGTCGCCGGCATCACACGCAAGACTGGATACATCACGCAGTTGAAGCTGTGTTGCACTGTCTGCCGTGCTTCCGTAGTTATTCCCAACTTCGCGTTGGTTTCAGCGACGCCGCCACCACCACCCTGCACCTTGGTGCCAAAATGGTGGGCTTCCTCGGCGACGACGAGGTGAGGGAGGTGTGGCGTATGCGCGATGGCCACCGGCCCGTGCTTTCCCGTGCTGCTCAGGCGCGGGTCGATCCCGGGGGCGGCCACGGTCAGATGCTGCGTTCGGCGCCGCCGCTGCGGTTGAGGCCGCTTTGGGGCACATCTGTGTATATGCAGAACCCCACGCACTGGCGCGAGATGCAGCGCCAGCTCCGCGAGAACGAGCCGCAGGGCACCGCCATCTCCCACGCCGAGCTGCTGAAGGTGCCGCGCTCCCGGCTCCACTACCTCATGCGTCCGGGGCTAGCCGAGGCGGCCGAGGCCAAGAACCAGCGGCACGCGGCGTGGCGAGACGACCCCATGCGGGATCTCTGCCGCGAGCAAGCCTACCGGTGCCAGCTGCGCGCGGCGCAATCGCTCCCACCGCTGGCCGCTCGCTCGGGCCTGCCGCAGCGCATGCAGGTGCGAGACCAGCATATGGACTCAGTGGCACCGAGCCCGGAGCTGGCTGGGCACTCGGAGCGCATGCACCCGCACGGCGAGACACGCAACCCCAAGCTGAGCCGCCGGCGAGAGCACGTACTCCGGGCTCTCGCCGCCGAGACGGCCAGGCCGAGCCGCGGGCGAACCCAGGTGCGAGTGCTGCGCCCGGGCGACCGCACGCCGCCACCGGCCGAGGAGGAGGAGGAGGAGGCCGCTGAGGAGGAGGCCGCCGAGGAGGAGGCTGCTGAGGAGGAGGCCGCCGAGGAAGCCGTCGAGCGAGCCGTCAAGGGAGCCGACACCGGCGTCACCTTCACCTTCAGCTCGTCCGTGGGCGTCGCTTCGTTCTCCGAGGTCGATCTGTCCGCCCCCGCCCTCACCGCCGCCCTCACCACCGCCACCAACGACCATGCCGCATCCGGCGGTTACGGCGGCTTCGGCATCAGTGGCGGCGCTGGCGGCGCTGGCGGCGCTGGTGGCGCTGGCAGAGGGAGCATGCCACAGCCGGCGCCGAGCGCTATGACGGGCCAGCCCAACTGGTGCGGGACGCGCGCCCTGGACAGCAGCGTGGTTTCTCTGCCGCCGCTGAGTGGTGGGAGTGTGGGTGGCAGGGCCCAGCCAAGCCTACCACCAGGAAGATAGCACATGCACGGACTCGACAGTAGCCCTTAGTGCCCTGTGTGCGACAGGGCTATAACCGTAAATTAAGGGGGGTGTTTTCACCGATTAGGATTACTCGTGTACCACGAGCACTCCAGCACCTTACGCTTACCGCTTACGTTACGCGCGCTTTATAAAAAAAAGTAAAGGCTAAAGCGTACTTTACTTTTCATTCACACAGCGGTCAGAGAGCGCGCGAGAGACCGCAGCGGTAAAGTTATATAAAAGTAGAGTGTGAGGCCAACATCGAGCATGCCCTCCTCACACTACGACAACATATGACGGTCCTACAGTATACACAACTCTCACTCATGGCCAGCTTGGGGCCGTGGGACACGCTCCCACGCTGGGTCTGCAGCTCCGCGCGCGCAGGGCATACAGAGGTTGCGTGGCCGAGCGCCGTGCGGAGCCGCTGAGGAGCCCTACTGTAAAGCCGCACCTGGTGCTGCAGCTCGGCTACAGCTCTCGCCTACGGCTCTCGCCTACGGCTCTCGGCTACAACTCGTCCCTGATGGTGGCGTCCTTGGGGATGCGCGCCGCCGCCATGGGCGAGTCCTCGTTGATGTGCAGCTTGGCGTTGTGTAGCAGCGCGTCGGTAGTGTAGAAGTGGAAGTCGACGGGCAGCGACTCGTCGTCGTCGTGGTCCACGTCCCAATCGGCCTGGTCAGGGTTACGGTCAGGGCTAGGGCTAGTCAGGGCCAGGGTCAGGTCAGAGCTAGCTAGGATCAGGGCTAGGCGCAAGCGGCAGGCGCAGGCACAGGCACAGAGGCGGCAGGCGGCAGGCGGCAGGCGGCAAACGGCAGGCGGCAAGCGGTCCCAAGAAGCGCTGCCGCCGAAGAGGCGTGGCCGGACTGTTGACCCGCTGCGGCACGGGCGTCTTCGTGCACACTCCCCACTGCGTGCTCGGATGCTGGTTACACTTCTGGCCCGCCTCCTGGTTGCACACCTGGTGGTTAGGGTTGGGGTTGGGTTTAGGGTTAGGGCAGAGTGCTGCGGCATGCCGGGTGCTCAGGTAGCAGTAGCAGTAGCTCCTATCGTGGTTGGGATATCTGCATGGTTTGTTTCACTGCTTGCACACCATCCGGCCGACGTGAGGCCCTTCTGCATGGCAAGTGCAGTTCGCTGGCAGCCAGCACTTGTTCTCGCAATCGATCTGGCGAGGGTTGGCAGCAGGGTGGGGAGCTGCCACACCGCCGGCTAAGGGAAGAGCTGGCTACTGCTGACTGGCGGCTGGGATGGGGGAGGGGCTGAGGCGGAGGCGGAGGTTGTGGGCGGTGCGTCACCTCTTCGCAGTACTCGTCCTCGGCGCACGCGTACTGGTTGCCAGGCTTGGCCCTGCCGCGCAGCCGTAACCTGCACAGCTTGTACTGAAACTTCTCGGGCTCGCAGTAGTCTGGTACCCAGCAGTCTGCCAAAGCGGGAGAGGTGCTGCTGCTGCTCCTGCCGCTGCTACTGTGTCGGACGACCAGGGGCTGTGCACACGCGGGGCGGGGCGCACCCTGGTGGAAGTGCTCCGTTGCCTTATGGTGGGGAAGCTTCCTCGCTGCCGCGAGACCGACGAGGCAGATCATGAGCGAGCGGGGGAACGCCATGCCGCCGCGCTTCGGATAGGTGTGATCTTGCGGCAAGAGGCCAAGAGGGTGTTAAAAACCAACGACATGGCGTGGTCAGGGCGAACAGCGGTCAGGCGAATGAACAGGCGCCCAGTTCCGCTGTCCAGCATGCTGCACAAAGGCGTAGCCCACGGCACGCCCTTGGTTCGTCCTCACTCAGCACGCCGCTCGCCTGCCCGAGCATGCCGCACGTCGGCACGTGGCAGTCCAGCTGTTGAGGCCGGCCAGGCAACGAGCGAGGCAGCAAGAGGCGCCGCGGGACGCCGGGGCGAGTTCACTCGGAATGTGCGTTGTCCGCTGGAAGTGCCCCCCCTCGTGCTGCGGCGCCGCCGACGTTTGCGTCGCCCTGGAGAAGTTACTTTGCGGCGGCGGCGGCAGAACAACAGGTACGCGCGGTGAGGGACAGTCCCTCGCCTCGCCCTCACCCTCACCGCCGCCACCATTGCCTTCGGCACTCCA
>MDSY01130420.1_pt1 | contig 11985 bp, 10 predicted proteins | sample 811131 | NCBI WGS metagenome assembly MDSY01 (sample SAMN05326643, study PRJNA326480) | marine metagenome | isolation source: seawater | place: Atlantic Ocean: South West | collected 2010
AACGCACCTATATGAACCACCATAATTGCGCGGTCTTTCCACATTACACCGACGACGAACCACAGCGCAATCCCCACCACAAACGCGAGGATATTCCATGGCGCGACGTTGAGCCCCGTCAGCCCATACCCAATCAGCTGGATCACAGTCGCTATCCATTTCACCACATCTACGCGTGCCATGGGATCAGACCTTCACGCGTTCGGATTTGGGATCATACATCGGCCTAAGCGATGCTTCGGCCTTAACCTTGGTGCCCATCACATCGATCTCATACGTCGATGCCAGAATATCTGCGGGTTTTTCACCCTTACATGGCACGTAACCTAGGCCCATTGCGCCGCCCAGACTGTGCCCATAAGCGCCAGATGTCAGGAAGCCGACCAATTCACCGTCCCGCAAGATCGGCTCATTATGGTACAACAATGGCTCTGGATCGGTCAGCTTGAATTGCACCATGCGCATGTCCAGACCGGATTCCTGCTTGTCCAAAACCGCTTCGCGACCGATGAAATCCGGCTTGTCCTTTTTGACGGCAAAGCCGAGGCCCGCCTCCATCACGTGATCTTCGCAGGTGATGTCATGGCCAAAGTGGCGGAACCCCTTTTCGATACGGCAGGTGTCCATCATGTGCATCCCACACATCGTCAGACCCATATCCTGCCCTGCCGCGTGTAGGGTTTCAAATACGTGACCCGCTTGATCCGCACTGACGTAAACTTCCCAACCCAGTTCCCCGACATAGGTCACACGGTGAACACGGGCTATGCCCATACCCAATTCAACCTCTTGCGCTGTGCCGAACGGGTTTACGTCGTTGCTGAAATCCGCAGGTGAAACTGCTTGAAGCAATTTACGGCTATTTGGTCCCATCACGGCCAAAACGCCCTCACCGGCTGTGACGTCCGTTATGACCACGTTGAAATCATGCGCGTTGCGTTCCATCCACGTCTGATCCGCCAGACGCGTCGCCGCAGGGGTCACCACCAGATAGGCGGTTTCCGACATGCGCGTGACAGTCACATCCGCTTCGATACCGCCGCGATTGTTCAAGAACTGAGTATAGACAATCTTGCCGACCGGAACCGAATAATCGCCTCCGCCCACGTAGTTCATGAAGCGTTCAGCGTCCCGTCCTTCGACCCTAATCTTGCCGAAAGACGACATATCATACATGCCAACATTTTCGCGCACGGCCCTGTGTTCGGCGGCGACGTTGTCAAAGAAATTCTGCCGTTTCCAAGAATACTCGTACTCTGGCGTTTGCCCGTTTTGGACAAACCAGTTGGCACGTTCCCAGCCCGACAACTCCCCCATCACCGCACCATGCTGCAACAGGTGATGATGGAACGGCGTGCGACGAACACCGCGTGCAGTGGCTTTCTGGCGATACGGGTAATGGTCCGCATAAAGCAGGCCGAGTGTTTCCTTTGACCGTTCCATCAGGAACGTCTTATTGCCCATAAAAGGCTGCATCCGGCTGATGTCTACATCACCCAGATCGAACGGCTTTTCGTCCGCATCCATCCACTGCGCAAGCGCCATTCCCGCACCACCAGCCGATTGAATACCGACCGAGTTAAACCCTGCAGCAACCCAAACATTATCCATCTCTGGCGCAAGGCCAAGGTGATACGCATCATCAGGCGTGAAAGATTCCGGTCCATTAAAGAACGTGTGAATACCCGCTTCGGCCAGCATCGGCATGCGTTCAACCGCGTTCTCAAGGATCGGTTCAAAGTGGTCAAAATCCTCGGGCAGTTGATCAAATTCGAAGTCATTGGGGATCGGCCCCCACGGCTTTGATACAGGCTCGAACGCGCCCAAAAGCATCTTGCCCGCATCTTCTTTGTAATAGGCACATTCATCTGGCACCCGCAGCACAGGCATTTGCGTCAGCCCCTCAATCGCCTCGGTTACGATGTAGAAATGCTCACACGCCTGAAGCGGCACATTAGTGCCCAGCATCTTGCCGACCTCACGGCCCCACATACCCGCACAGTTAACGACGTGGTCACATTCAATCGTGCCGTTGCCGTTATCGTCTTCCCAGTTCACGCCCGTAATGCGCTTGCCGCTCCGCACCACGCCTGTCGCCTTCACGCGTTCCTTCACAACTGCGCCGCGTTGTTTCGCGCCCTTGGCCAATGCCAGCGCAATATTGGCAGGATCGCCTTGACCGTCTTTGGGCAAGAACACCCCACCAACAACACCGTCGATGTTGAGGTGCTCGTATTTCGCCTTCACCTCGCTTGGTGAAATCTCCTCTACATCCACACCAAACGCACGTGCCATGGCGGCTTGGCGGTAGATTTCTTCTTTGCGTTCCTCGGTCAGCGCGACGGTTATCGACCCACAGCGTTTGAACCCTGTCGCAACGCCTGTTTCTTCTTCCAGCGTGCCGTAAAGTTCTTGGCTATACTTGGCGAGCTTTGTCATATTCTGCGTCGCGCGCAGCTGCGCAATCAGACCCGCCGCATGCCATGTCGTGCCAGACGTCAGCTGCTTGCGTTCAAGCAGGACAACGTCTTTCCAACCCAGCTTGGTCAAATGATATGCCACAGAACACCCGATGACGCCGCCACCAATAATAACAACGCGTGCTTTTGTAGGAAGATCAGCCATCTGCGGCTCCTTAGACGATTGAATGCCCTGCCGCGCGCAGGCGGTTGGCGATTTCGGAAATATGTGCGGGGCTGACTTCGCAACAGCCCCCAATAATCGTGGCCCCGTGATCGACCCAACGCATGGCATAATCCGCATACATTTCAGGTGTGAAATCACGGCGCATCGTCAGGGCATCCACCGTCGGCTTGTCCCCAAGAAACCCGTCACTGATTTTTTCAAATCCGTTGGCATAAGCACCATAAGGTTTGCCACTGGTCGCTAAAACATCGAGGGCGGCGAGTATGACCTCTGGCGTAGAACAATTGACCATAACCACGGCTGCATCATGTGCCGCAGCGACAGCATCGGCCAAAGGTTCACCAGACCGCAGTTTTGTGCCGTCCGTATCATCCACAGAAAACGCCACCCAAATGGGTTTCACCGCCACCTTCGCGCCTTCAATGATGGCATGGGTATGCGCGACGGACACGACGGTTTCACACTGGATCAGATCGACATGCGGTCCGATATGTTTCGCAACCTCAGAAAACAGCGCGACAGAGGCGTCATGGTCCGGCATGACATCCGCGCGGTAACTGGCACCAAGGGGGCCGATGGACCCTCCGATGCGCGCCGCACCTGCCCTTTTGACCTCAGCTATCGCGAGCCCATGAAGCTGTTCAAATTGGCCCTCCATCTCAGTACCGGCCAGACGGTCATGATGGATCGCATAGGTGTTCGTCGTCGCAATCGTGGCACCAGCCGCAGTAAAATCACGGTGGATTTCCGCAACCAGACCAGGGTGATCGACCATGACCTGTGTGGACCACAAAGGTGTTGGACGGTCACCAGCGCGGTGGACCAATTCCTGCCCCATGCCGCCATCCAAAAGGGTAATGTCAGTCATGCGCGGATTCTTTCGTTCTTGGGATCCCAAAGGGGTTCGTCTGCCTGCACAACCGCCTTGTGACGTGTGCCATAGACATCGACCTCAAGCTCGGTTCCTGCGTCCAGCAAATCGGCTCTGATCATGCCCAACGCGATACATTTTTCTGTGCGATATCCAATTGCGCAAGACGTGACTTCTCCGACGATCTCATCGCCATGCCAGACGGGGGCCATGTAGGGTGCATCCCTCTCGCCAGCCTCCATGGTCATCGTAACAAAGCCCTTTTTGCGGCCCTGTTGTTGCTCCGCCAGCAAGGCTGCTTTGCCGGGGAAATCCTGTGGCTTGTCAAACTTGATAAAGCGGCTCAATCCACCCTCAATCAAGGAATAATCTGTCGAAAGGTCACCCTTCCAAGCACGGTAGCCTTTTTCGATCCGCATAGAGTTGAGGGCATACATACCGAATGGCACAGCCCCCGCAGCCAGCACCGCATCGTAAAGTGCAAGCATATCTGCATTCGCCCCGTGGATTTCCCAGCCAAGTTCACCCGCAAAAGACACCCGCGCCAACGCGCAGTCCGTCCCTGCAACCTTAGCGGCCTGAATAGACAGCCAAGTCGCTGAAAAATCCGCCTCTGTACCCATCGCCTCGAACAAATCGCGCGCCTTGGGGCCTGTCACGATCAGCGTGGAATATTCGGTTGTATGGTCGCTCAGGCTCAACCCGTCGGGCAGATCGTTGTTCAACACCTCGAAATCATGCCACTGCGCAGATGCCGCCGTGATCAATGTAAAGAAATCCTCGCCATGGCGCATGACCGACATCTCGGTCAAAATACGCCCGCGACTGTCCGCAAAATACGCGAGGTTCATACGCCCAACCTTAGGCAAACCACCCGTAATCTTACCGCGCAGGTATTCCGCAGCGCCGTCGCCCGACAGATTGAACCGCGAAAACCCCGGTAAGTCCAAAACGCCGACGCCGTCGCGCACGGCCTCGACCTCACGCTTGATCGCGGCTTCCCATGGGCCTTCGCGGTCCCACGTTTGCGTTGATTCCTCGGACGTATCTTCGCCGTCTTTCGCAAACCAGTTGGCGCGTTCCCAACCGTTATAGGCCCCCATCTGGCCGCCCAGCGCACGCACTTTTGCATCAACAGGTGATAGCTTTGTGTCCCGCCCCGCAGGCCATTCGTGATGGGGGAAATGCATCGCGTATTCGTGGCCGTAGGTTTCTAGCGCCTTGGCAAGGCAATGATCGTGATCGGTGTAATCAGTGTAGCGGCGCGGATCGACGGACCACATATCCAGCTCGGTTTCGCCGTGCATAATCCATTCAGCCATGACCTTACCCGCACCGCCCCCTTGGGCGATCCCGAAGGTAAAGGAATGACATTCAAACGCATTTTTAACACCGGGCATGGGGCCAACCATTGGCAGCCCATCAGGCGCATAGGGAATCGGGCCATTGATGTTGCGACCGATACCAGCCGTGCCCAAAACAGGCACCCTTTCCATCGCGTCCTCGATGTAGAATTCCAGACGGTCCAGATCATCTGGATACAGCTGGAACGAGAAATCTTCCGGCATCGGATCTTGCGGTGTCACCCACGCCGCCTGACAGTTGCGTTCATACGGACCAAGGTTCAGACCGTTTTTGTCCTGTCGCAGATAATACGAAATATCCACATCACGCACCAACGGCACCTTGCGGCCCGTTTCTTTGGTCCACGCCGCCAATTCGGGGATTTCTTCGGTCAGGAAATACTGATGGGACATGACCACCATGGGCACCGTGCGACCACCAAACGGTTTAAACATTTCACCAACGCGTTGCGCATAATAACCCGCACAGTTGACGACAAATTCAGCGCGAATTTCGCCTTTGTCGGTCTTCACGATCCACTCATTGCCATCGCGATTAATGCCTGTCACCGGACAGAACCGTTCAATATGTCCACCCGCAGCGCGCGCGCCTTTGGCAAGCGCTTGGGTCAATTGCGCGGGGTCAATGTCACCATCCAGCGGGTCCCACATCCCCCCCGTCAGATCATGCGTTTCAAGGAAAGGATGATGTTCCTTCAACTCGTCATTCGTCAGAATATCCATCTGCAAACCCTGATAACGGGCCTGACCTGACACCTTTTCAAATTCCTGCATACGTTCTTTGGTGTGGGCCAGACGCAGCGATCCCGTAACGTGATAGTTCATCGGGTAATCGACGTCTTCCGCCAAGCCGCGATACAGTTCCAATCCATAGCGCTGCATGTTCATCACGGCCCAGTTGGGGGCAAAGTTCGGGCAGTTGCCTGCGGCATGCCACGTGGATCCGGCGGTCAATTCGTTCTTTTCAAGCAGCACGCAATCTGTCCAACCCGCGCGTGCAAGGTGAAACAGGGTCGATGTACCGACGACACCGCCACCGATGATGACCACGCGGGCCGTAGTTGGAAAATCTGCCATTGGTATGCTCCCTAGAGTGTGTCGAACTGCGGAACATGGTCCGCAATGGTGTAATAATCGCCCTTGGTGGCGACAAATATATGCTTGTCAGTGGTCAGGCCTGTGGCCCCATCGATCGTGCCCGACATGACGGACACGCGCCCATCATCGTCGTCGTGGCGCCAAAACAGCGATGACCCGCAGCGATTGCAAAACCCTCTCTCAGCCTTGGGCGATGATTGATACCACGCCAGCGTCTTGTCCGCGGTGAAGGCTATCTGATCAGGATCAACTTGGGTTGCCGAAACATGATGCCCGCTTGTCTTGCGACACTGATTGCAATGGCAGGCGACTGAAGGCCGCAAAGGCCCCGTCAGGGTATAGGAAACGCCTTTGCACAGACATGATCCGGTCTTCATGTCGAAGCCTCCGGTTGGGGCGCTAGGCCCAGTAAAACAGCCCAAAACAGCGCAAATATGATCCATGCATCAAACGTCATTTAATACACCGGAGGCGCGATGACCCAGATCACAACACAGGGCGCGCTATACGGGTTCATCCAGCGGAAGGCTTCCCCGCGAATACGGAAACTATCGCCAGCGTTCAGCGAATAAAGCTTACCCGCAATCTCAAGATCGAGCTGCCCTGACACGACATATCCGACCTCTTGCGTGGGGCGTGCCACGGCCTCAGTGATCTGTGCGCCCGCTTCAAATATGGAATGGACCATCTCAAAATCATCGGTCAGGTCGGGCGATAAAAGTTCTTCGACCGATCCGGCACCACGCGACCCGATAGGGCGGCGTGACGCGGCACGCACAATCGTGCCCTGTTCGTGCTCGGGTGCTGCGGATCTAAACAAGCTGGACACAGACACATCAAGCGCGCGTGCCATCTGGCGCAAGTCGGTAATTGAGGGTTCGGACAAATCCCGTTCAACTTGCGACAACCATCCAACGGAACGGTTCAGAACTTCGCCCAATTCAGCCAACGTCAAACCCCGCGCTTTTCGCAGGGCGCGAATGTCAGCCCCAAGGGTGCGGCTTTCTGGCGGTAGGTCATGAATCACGTCTGGCAGTCTCCCGTTATTGGGTGAGCATTGCCATGGCTTCGTGAAAATTCAAAGGATTTTTTCACGCAGCGGTGCAGCGCCAAAGACCGAAGCTAGAATTTTTGCCATTTGAATCGCATCTTCATCGCGAAACGCATCGGGTTGATCGCTGTCGATATCGAAAACGGCGATCACATGACCGTCCTTATCAAACACGGGCAAAACCAGTTCAGACCGCGTGGATGACGCACAGGCGATATGGCCTTCAAACGCTTCAACATCTGCCACCAGTTGCACTTGCCCCGTTCGGGCCGCAGCCCCGCACACACCGCGTGAAAACGGAATTTGCAAACACCCGTGACCGCCTTGATACGGCCCGATCTTGAGCATTTCAGGCCCTGTTACACGGTAAAACCCCGTCCAATCGAATCGCGTATCGCTGTGATGCACTTCGCAGGCTATCGTCGCCATCAACGCAACGGTGTCGTCTTCCCCTTCAGTAAGGCTCGCTATTGTTTGGGCAAGGGTCATGTAATCCAACATTTCCGTCTCCTGATCAGGCGTTAGGGATAAAAAAACACAGAACGGCCCCATTGTCTCCGCATCACGACCAAATTCAGCCATCAAACATAAGGATAAGCTGCATAGGCTTACCTCGGCGTCGCGTGTAACAGCCCCCACCCAGTGCGCGACGTCGAGGACTAACTCCTCGCAATAAAAGTAGGGACTATGTGGTTTCCCCCAGCCGCAAGAATGCTACCTTCCCTTCAACTGAGGGAGGCATCATGCGCGATTTTCAAAAACCTGGCCGGTCGGCGGTCATTGCTCAAAACGGGATCTGCGCAACATCGCACCCCTTAGCGGCCAAAGTCGCCGTTCAAATTCTTGAGGCGGGCGGCAACGCTATGGACGCCGCAATTGCAGGCGCTGTGTTGCTGGGCATTTGTGAACCTCAATCCACAGGGATCGGCGGCGATGCGTTCTGTTTGTTCAATTTACCAGGGTCGGACGATGTCCATGCGATGAACGCATCGGGCCGTGCGCCAGCGGCCTTGGACGCCGCAAAACTGCGCGCGGAAGGTATAGATGTCTTGCCCCTCAGTTCAGTCCACGCAATCACGCTTCCGGGTGCGATGGACGGATTTATCCGCCTGTCTAAGGATCACGGTAAAATCGGACTGGCCGCCTGTCTTGCCCCCGCGATCCATTATGCTGACGCGGGTGTGCCCGTCGCGCCCAAGGTCGCGTTTGATTATGCACAATCAGGTGCCACGCTACATGGCGCGGGCCGCACGCATTACATGATCCAAGACCAGCCGTTAAACGTCGGGCAAATGTTCCGTGCGCCCGGTCAAGCAGACGTATTACGCCGTGTTGCGATGGACGGGCGCGATGGGTTTTATGACGGAGAAGTCGCTGAAGACATGGTCAAATCTCTGAACGCGGCAGGCGGCACTCATACGTTGGATGATTTCGCATCGGTGCGTTCGGATTACACCGATCCCGTCAGCGGCACCTACAAAGAAATTGAATTGGTTGAACATCCGCCCAACGGCCAAGGCGCAACGGCAATCTTGATGCTCAATATCCTCAAACATTTCGACATCGCAGGGTTGGACCCCATGGGCGAGCAGCGCGCGCACCTTGAGGCCGAGGCCGCAAAGCTGGCCTATGACACGCGCAACCGCGTTATCGCTGACCCCGATTACACGGCACGCCTCGATCATATGCTCAGCGAAGACACGGCGGCCAAACTGGCAGGTATGATCGACCCCGCGTCCGCGATCCCTCCGTCCCTGCCCGGTGCGGAAGCCGTGCACAAAGACACCGTTTACATCACCGTGGTCGACAAGGATCGCATGTGTGTTTCGATGATTTATTCCATCTTCCATTCTTTCGGGTCGGGCATGGCATCTGACAAATTCGGTATCCTGTTTCAGAACCGCGGTGGTGGATTCACATTAGATGAAGGTCACCCCAATGAGGCCGGCGGAAACAAACGCCCCATGCACACCATCATTCCGGGCATGGTCAAACGTGCTGGTAAAATTGAAATGCCGTTTGGCGTTATGGGCGGCGCGTATCAGCCATGCGGCCACGCACGATTCCTCACGAACATGGAAGACTTCGGGATGGACGCCCAAACCGCCATCGACGCACCGCGCTGCTTTGCGGAAGGTGACACGCTGACGGTTGAAACAGGGTATTCCGAAAAGGTTACGCAGGCCTTGGCCGACAAAGGTCATACGGTTGTATGCGCTGAAACGCCGATTGGTGGCGCACAGGCGATCCGATTGCGGGAAGACGGTATGCTAGAGGGCGCGTCAGACCCACGCAAAGACGGGTGCGCCCTTGGATATTGATGCGCTGTTGAAACGGCTGGCGCGCACGGGGGGCCTCGCGTTTATGATCGCGGGGGGCATTCTGTGCGGCCAAGCAGTCGGTGAGGCATTAGACGGCATGCCAGATGCAACGCTAGATGCCGCGATCTATGCGGCGATGTTCAGCTTTGGTGGGATGTTGTTTTTCTGGTCGAAAAAACCGAGCTAGTTCAGCTGGAAATACAGCGGGTACTGTCCGTCCTGAAACGGGCCAAACAAATCGTCCAGATCGGGGTGGTCCACGGGCTGGCCTGAATAATCAGCGACCAAGTTCTGTTCAGACACATAAGCGACATAGTAGGACTGATCGTTTTCTGCCAACAGATGGTAAAACGGCTGGTCCTTTTGGGGGCGCGCCTCCTCGGGGATTGCCTCGTACCATTCATCGGTGTTGGCAAACATGGCGTCCACATCAAAAACCACACCGCGAAACGGATGTTTGCGATGTTTGACCACTTGGCCCAGATGATATTTTGCGCGAGTCTTCAGCATAGTTTTTTAGCCCCTTTAGGGTTACTAGACAAAAGGGCGCATATGAGTCCATGCAAAGACGGTAAATTTTAAGGAAACAGACTGTGCAACTTGCCCTAACAGTGTTGGAAATCACCGCACCTGTGTTTCTTTTGGCCGCCGTCGGCTTTGCCTGGGTCAAGCTGGGATACGAATACCGGGTTGAATTCGTGACACGATTCGCGATGACGCTTTCGGTGCCCTGCCTGATCTTCACAGCCCTCATGGGCACACAGGTTGACGCAGCGGCATTGGCCGCGTTGTCCCTTGCCGCGCTGGTCGCTTATGGATTGGTGACCGTGTCAATGTGGGTATTGGTGTGGGCGGGACGGTTGGACCGCCGAACATTCCTCGCGCCGCTGATCTTTGGAAACACCGGAAATCTTGGCCTGCCGCTGGCGTTGTTTGCGTTCGGGGATGTTGGCCTTGGCTATGCGGTAGTTGTGTTCGCGGTTATGGCGATCCTCAGCTTCACGTTTGGCATTTGGCTGGTTGCAGACGGTGGGTCGCTCACGAAAGTCATCCGCGAACCCCTTGTCGGCGCGACCATTCTTGGCGCGATCTTCTTGTGGCAAGGATGGCAGACGCCAAAATTCCTGACCAATACGCTGGAACTGATCGGGCAAATGGCGATCCCGATGATGTTGATCACTTTGGGTGTCGCTGTTGCCCGCCTCAAACCCGGAAGCTTCGGCCTTGCGACAGTGCTGTCCGCCCTCAAGGCGGTGTTGTGCGTGGCCTGCGCGGCGGTGACAGGCCTGTGGTTTGGGCTGGATTCAACGGCCCTCGCGGTCCTGATCGTGCAAATTGCGACCCCCGTTGCGGTCACGTCTTACCTGCTGGCGGAAAAATACGGTGCGGATTCTGACAGTGTCGCGGGACTGGTCGTGGTCTCGACCCTCATGTCAGTGGTCACTTTACCGCTTATCCTCGTTTTTGTGATCTGATTGTCCCTTAAAAGCTGTTCCCAGATGCGCGCCTATCCGCTAAAGTACCCGCAATAATAATATAAAAAAGCGAGAAGCAGATGAGCAAAATCTTTCGCGCCTGTGTATTACTTTTAATTTTGGGAAGCTGCGGCACCCGGGATAGTGCTGCACCGCGCAATCTAGACAACGCCTGTTCCATTTTGACAGAACGCCCGCATTACGTGCGCGCGTTCAAACAGGCTGAACGAAACTTTGGGGTCGAAACCCACGTGTTAATGGCGATGATTTACCAAGAAAGTAAGTTCATTTCCGACAACCGTCCGCCGCATGTTTACGCACTTGGCGTGATTCCAACCGGTCGCCAATCTTCTGCGCTGGGCTATTCCCAAGCGCTGGATGGCACTTGGGAGGAATATGTCGATCAACGTGGCGGTCGCGGATCAAACCGCACTGACATCGTGGATGCGACGGATTTCATGGGTTGGTACATGACGGAGACGGTGCGTGAAAACGGCATCCCGTTAAGCGATACATACAACCAATACCTCGCCTATCATGATGGCCGCACGGGCTGGCGCCGCGGGACATACCGCAGCAAGCCTTGGTTGGTCCGCATTGCGGGCGAAGTTCGGGACCGCGCTGTGATGTATGACGCGCAACTTCGGTCTTGCCGTCAGTTCCGCTGAACCATCCCCGACATTAAAAAAGCGCGCCTCAATCGGGGCGCGCTTTTTCGTTCGTTAGCCCTGAAACGCGATCAATTGTTCCAATTGCGCATTTCACGTTGGATGTTGAACAGAATGTTAGGCACCCGTCCGTCCTTGGCCAAATCCCCCAAAATCACCGTCGTTTGCTGTCCGGTTTCATCCGTTACGATCCACTGGCGCAGCTCAACAGGGCTGGACGTATAGACCATTTGGATGTTGCCGTATTGTGCGCGATCAGGGTCTTGGGCAGTTACGGTCGTAGATGTCCCATCACTTGTGTGACCCGTGACCATATCGGTGCGCGTTAGATCAATGTTGCGTTCCAGAATGATCGACAGCGGCGTTTGGTTCAGCGGATAACGATCCGGCCCTGTGTCCGACCGCGGATCAAAAATCGCAACTTGGCCACCACCGGCAACCACCAACGATTGTTCGGGCGGATTATATTCAAACCGAACGCGGTTCGGGCG
>MDSY01000600.1_pt1 | contig 11984 bp, 16 predicted proteins | sample 811131 | NCBI WGS metagenome assembly MDSY01 (sample SAMN05326643, study PRJNA326480) | marine metagenome | isolation source: seawater | place: Atlantic Ocean: South West | collected 2010
CGACGGGGGTGGTGTCGGCGTAGTAAGAGGATACTTTTTAACACCTCAAAAGGGGGTGTCGTAAGAGGTCGTCGATCGACGTCGTGCGTGCTGGGAGAGCCGCGCCTTGGTTTGTGACGTTCATGGCGGAGCGGGGACTCGATTTATGAATAAACAGATATTTTATTAAAAAAACACGCCAGGTGGCATTAAAAACACATCACTTATACATAGAATGCAGATGATTGCAAATCTCGATATGAAATCCTCCTGGCAGCTGCTCTTTCCATTCGTCCACGAGGGACTGCATATTCGCGACACCTTCACGGCGACGCTTCTTGTTGGAAAGCTGTAAAATTGCTGTCATCTCATCACTCGGAGTATACTGACCGTCACCGGGAAGATGTACCGAGTATGCAGTGAACTCGGCTTTTGAAAAATACTGGAACTGAACCAGGAATTTTGCAAAAGCAAGGCGGTCAAACTGTATACATTTCAGCAGTGCACTTTGCCGAATATCAAGAGAATAAGACTTGGGCCTCTCGACGTGTAAGAAGTATGCAAAATGGTACAGATTGTAGTAAGCAACCTGTTCCCATAAACTTGCTGGAATAGGAACACCTTTCTGCATCAGCCAGCTGCATATGCCCAGATGAAAACGATCCTTGCAATGACAAGAAGGCTGGTCGTTGTTGTCAGGAGCCTCTTGAGCGCAGTCATCGCAAAAGGGGGTATCGGGGATGTCTTCACCCGTAGAAGGATCTGCGTCGCCATCTTCGTTCCAGGTATTGCATAACTGGCCGTGGTCGAAAATCAGTTTTGTCCAACACTCAGTCTTAGGAACAAATGGATCAGGATATATCGCCTTGATCAACGCAAGCCGGTAATACTCGGGTATATTAGTTACGTTCTTCCACAGCAAGTCTTCCATGGCGTCAGCAGTGACGTCTCCACAGGCAATATTGAATTGCATTGTATCAGCAACCAGTTTGAAGATTTCCGGACCACATTCTGCATTTGACAATTTTCGAACAACACGTAACAGGTGGTTGACTGGAATACCATTTGGAAAACAAACCGTCCTCATTGTATCGGTAGTAATCATTGCATTTATACGAGTAATATCAGGGATATTTGAACAGTCGAACATCATGTATCTCAGCATATTTTGCTCAGTACCATCGAAAACGTCATCTCTGATTACCCGCAGTCCTTCTGAATCCAAAAGAGAAGCCATGGCCTTAATCGAAATGAGGTCAGAGAACCATTCTTTTTTTGTATCGGTGAACCATAACCAGTCGATATAGTGTACTTGCTGAAGTAGAGTAATCACCTGAGAAGGAGTAAGAGATTTAAGCACCGCCTTTCTGACCATCTTGCTGTCGGTACTATAAAAGGTTATAGCCCCAGAAAATATACTTTTTTCCACTGTATCATAGTCAGTGACACACATATCTCCATACGCCAGTTTTCTGATAAGCGATATGGCTCTGTCGAAATGATCACGGCTTTCGTTGACACGATATGTTTCCTTGCACAGTGTGTTAGGAGCTGGTATTTTAAATACCGGCTGAGGGAGTGTCCGGAAGGTCATGAGGTGCGCCATTGTGCGTTGATGGACTCAAAGATGGAGGATGACGTCGACGGGGGTGGTGTCGGCGTAGTAAGGGGATACGTTTTAACACCTCAAAAGGGGGTGTCGTAAGAGGTCGTCGATCGACGTCGTGCGTGCTGGGAGGGCCGCGCCTTCGTTTGTGACGTTCATGGCGGCACGGTACACAAATATCTACGAGATTTCTAATCGTGCCAGACTGGCACAATTTTAAAATAGAAGGTAATGGTAATGAGTAAACTGTATAAGAAACACACATTATTCAATAAGAATGGTACACCTAAAATTTTAACAAACACAACACCACAGCGACGAGTACTAACCCCGAGGCTGCGAATAAATCGCATTAACAAGACCACCGGTCTGAAAACATCACGAAATTTAACAACTGCCAGAACAAATGATGAACGTGAGTATGTGCGTGAAGTTGCGAGGTACTATATGGCTATTGGGAAGTTTAACAAGAGTGAAGAACTCGTGAAAAGCATGAGCCCAGTCGAACGTCGTAAATTTTTTACAGAATTAACAAGTCCACAACTGATCGAATATTTCGTGAAAATCGCGGGACCATTCGCCAAGAAGTTTGGTTCAAAGATGAAAAAGGTGGAACTGGTCAACATGGCGATAAACTCGATTCGATCTTCGAAGCGACAACGTCGTACTTAGGTGGTTATGAAATTACAAGTGCGGCTATTATGTCCAGACTGTTTACATATAGAACATTTTCTCCCTATTCGTGTTCGGGGGGTGCAGTGTTTCCTGACCGCACAGTCTAAACAGTATTTGTCACTTGGATCAACATAAGGAAATGGGTACACGTAGAGGTCACCATTGACCCAATTGTCCTTTTTGCAGACACTGCACTCCCTGTGGTGCCTACCTTTCACGGTATAAACCTTGAAACCCTTCATTTTGAGTTTTCGAATCTCAAGTTCCCGCCTCATTTGGTCAGGTATCGGGGTAGATGACCAGTTATTAAACCACCAATTATATCCTTGAGAACCTCGAAGAAACCCACGGGACGCATAGAGGTGTCACGGAGAACGACGCCACCGGTGTCTTCGTAGAAAGGGGATACTTTTCACGGGTTTTTTGGACTGTTTTATGAGAGTCGGTCAGGGACGTCCTGCGACCCCGTGCCACTCGTTGTGTAACCAGGGTCTTCATGATCCGGATACTTTTTATTTTTTTTTGAAAAAAAAAGTATTGCTCAAAACAAAACTCAGATCATTATAAAAATCGATTCCCCAAAACTACATGGACTTTTTATTTTGGTCAGAAAAAAAAAGTATTGGTCAAAATAAAATCTAAATATTCTCCGATTCCCATAGCATCTGGAGAGACCTGGTGAGCATCCCATCATCCTCTCCGATGAACTCCTCTCGTGGTAGATTACTATTCAATACATCTCCGTGTGACTGACAGAGGGGGCACGTGGGGGAATATACTCCACACGGGTGGCAGTGCTCGGGTACGACCTTCTTGGGCTTTGGTGTAGTTGTCTTAGGTACTTTCTTGACTTTCTCCGGTCCAGTGCGATTCTCCCCATGCATCTTACAATACTCCGAACCGCACAGCGCATTGTTACGACACGGGGTTCCCTTACTCGTCAAACCCTTGCACGGAACCTTCTCGGCTTTGCGTTTCCGCGGTATGGGTCTGACTTCGAGCTCAGATTTCAATTTTGTGATCTCATCTCGGAGACCGTAGACGTATTGGAGCAATTCCTGGTATTCCATCTTAGATATTACAAGGATATGATTTCCCTAGGGTTTATATTTTTCGTAGAGCACAGGTGAACCATTGGATGTGTATCTTAGTTCCATTTTTGAATTTGTCAGACTTGGCAAAACCAACGCTGCTTCATCGGAGATATTTTCCTTGGCGGGAACCATGGTGCTGAAGACGCAGCTTCTCCCCGGTGACCTGATGGCCGTCACGTGAAGGGTTTGCAACACGCGCGGCTTCATAGGAGGGTTCCTCTGCTTACGAGACACGGGCTGCTTGTACTTTTTGGGCGAACCCTTCGGTAACGCGATCTTCGTCATGGCACCCCCCGCCCGTGCCACCGGTTCAAAAAGTGTGAGACCACTCGTACTTTTTTTTCTCCAAATAAGATAGATATGACCACCGTGGTTATAGAAAATCCGATTACTAAACTACGAATGGTGATTGAACAGATCTTTCAGGGAATTAACAATCTCTTTTTTGATAAGGAAGTAAACAAAAACGACCCAAAAGCCAGGGGTGCCGATCAGTACCGTGAAATTAGAGAACCAACAAAATACATCCAGAAAGGTGGTATTAAGCAAATGTGTGACGAAAAACCATACGAGGAAGTGCACGCATACGGACTCACCTATAACTACGAAGAAGAAAAGGTCGCCCCGAGCTTCAGTGGACCCCAGTTTCAGATTTACCTGGAGAGAGCCACCGAGCTATGCGATGATGACCCAGACTGCCGCTACTTTAACCTATGGACGGACGGGGGGATCACGAAGTACAAGGACTGTGCGAAGTTGAAAGACACCGTCAACAGCACACTCACTTACGAAAAGATACCCAACCCTCCAGTCATTGGGACCGAATGTGAAGATAAGGGATTTAAGTCGTACGACTGGTACAACTTCAAACGAGGAAACGTCGAGAACTCCACAGGGGCTGGTGAAGCCAAGGCGGAATGGGACGAGAATGGTAGTTGTGTTCGAGTCTCCTGTAAAGATCCTGAGAAGAAGGAACTCGACGCTCTCAAGAAATGTGTGCCAACCGATGTAAAACAACTCTCCGATGCTGATCAGAAAAATGATATGGTGTACAAGCGAGAACGGAATCTCCTCGCTAAAGACTATCAGAAGCGGATAGATATGAAGAAAGAGTATGCCGACGCGTGCTACAAGGATGTCTTCAATAACACGAAGTGGTGTCGTAATGGTAAAGAAACTAGCAGGATGGGTGCCGGGGTAAAGAAGTGTCCCGGACAGGAAACGATACCATGGCACCCCGCCAATGGTAAAAGATACGACATAGGGTGGGACAAAATAGGGGACTGTCAGAGAGCGGCAGACAACCACGTCGATAGGACTTGGAATCCATACGATATGCAGGATGACGGCTTAGACGAAGATTGGAGTCAATTAGACAGGGACGACCCCTACGCAGCATCGGGTTGGTGGTAAAATTTTCTATATGTACAGTAGTGATGGGGTCTATAGACGTCTACCTGAAAATATTCTTCCAAAAGCTGATGAATATTTTGGGGTCCCCCGATACAAAACCCAAAAAGAAAAAGAAGAGGGAGTCTTCTTCACTGACCAGTGTGCCGTCTGGATACACCCTCAAACTACAGGGTAAAGACGTGTGTAGCGGAAAGGCAGTCGAGTCGGGGAAGTTTCAGAACGTGGAACCTGTTTCGAAATGGGGTGATCCCAAATCTTTGGTGATGATGAACAGAGCGAGGGAATTATGTGACACCAACAAAAAGTGCAACTTCATCAGCGTATGGAAAACTGGGGAGTACAGCGTGTTCGACGAGTGTGCCTCCTCCAAGTACGACCCGATAAACACTTCAATCACTTTGCAAAACACATCGTTCGTGGCACCGTCTCCAGCTCCCCGGAGTCGTTCGGCGGTCGCCGCTCCGGGTGATAAGACTCCACCCCCTCCGCCACCACCTCCTCCACCACCCCCTCCACCTCCTCCTCCACCCGCCAAACCCTTACAATCCGTGAAGAATGATCAGGCCTGCACGAAGTACATCGAAGAGCTCAAACCATACGACGAGAAAGAAACCTACCCCGGTTGGTCCCTGAGCAATCGAAAAAACTACTGCACGTCGATGGCGACGAGACCGGGTATCGCCAGGTCTTGTCAGCAGAGGATATGCGGCTACACGCACGGCCCTCACCGTGGACAAATAGTACCCATCGGTGCATTAGGTAATCCGTGGCAAGAAATGCCACACGGAAACACCAAGTTTTACTACAACAAAGAGACCGGTGTGTCGCAAGGGAACGTCCCCCGGGTGGTGTATGCATCGGGTGACGACTTCTTCGATATGCGAGAATTCTGCTCAGAGGGGTGTAGAAATCTGACGGGTAACCAGGGCCTTTCGAAAAACACGTCCAGAACAGGTAGCATGGAGGACGCGTACGGTGAAGTTACACAGATCCCGGGTACATTAGGTGGTAATCCTTGGATGCCATCTTTTAACATTATAAACGAGCTACCGGATATCAAGGTGGACGACTGTCTGAGCATCAACGTCACCAGGAAACCCAGATGGGAGTGTGACCCAAATCGAGTGTCCAGATGTGATTTGAACCCTCCCGTGTCTTGGAAACCGACGATCAAAACATCCTTCAACGTGTACGGAACGGAAGAAATGGGGTGCGGCGAAGATCCTCGAAACGTCGGTGAGGGTAAATACAAAGTGAAAAAAATCTTAGGCGTGACGGAAGATAAGAAGGCGTGTCGCGTGGAGTACAGAGCGACCAATTATACCTGTTCCCGCGATTGCAAAATCAGATTTATGAACACCGAAGCCGCCGAGGCGGGTCAGGCGAATCGTAACCGTAAAAAAATGACGTGGGCGGACATGGACCTGAAAAACGAAGCGGGTGGCGCGACGACCGAGGAGTGGAACAAATTTTTCGCCGACATTCGCTTAACTACAGATTTACGAAAGACGTGGGAAATCGGACGACCGAAGGGTTTGAAATGGGGACTGGACAGGAGATCGGGAACGTCGGTGAGATACACTGGTGAAGGTGAAGGTGAACTTCTACACCCGGATGATTACATGAAATTGGGACCCGAAGCGCCGTACGGCTATAAGATATACGCGGAACTCGTGAAGATCCAGTATCCTTCTCTGTCCAACGGGAAAAAGTGTCTCATAGAGAAGGAAGGGTGGTACAGAACGGCGAAGATTCCCATCACGGACAAGGATAATAGGGACCTTACGAAACTTAAAAGAGAATTCGGTTTCTCCGAGAGGGGTTTTGTAACAAAATCTGAATATAACAAGTTAATAAACGAGGACTGGGACGACGGTCGTTCGGTGCTCGTCATACCCTTCCCCAATTCCAAGGAGGAACCCAGGTTTGAGAAGGTTCACTCGAAATCAGCATGAAGTGGACAGCTTGTCGTGGAAATATTCACAGAATTTCTTGAGCTTGGGGAGGATGTCGTCCTTCCACATCGCGTCGTCCCTCTCGACGAGGTGCAAACGCCGCTTCCCATCGTGCTTCTCAGTCACTCTGATCGAGCTGGCGTCGATCATTTGCATGTAGGTCTGATACTTGGGTACGTCATAGTCCGGAACGTTTTTGAAGCATTTGGTACGGTTCACAGTCAAAAGTATAGTCTTTGACCCGTCATCATTCTTCTGCACACAGTCGATTTTACCCCTGATTTGATAGAGTGTTCCTTTGATGGTAAAAATTGGGTACGTCTTGATGTCTTTCATCGAAAATACCTCAGATCCCTTGGTGGTGCGTAGCAGGGTCGAGAAGTAATCCTTGGCGACAAACTTTTCACGGTCGTCCATAGACCGATGACCATTGATCTCGTTCACCACGGAGGTGATCTTTTCGTTTATCTCGGTGCCACCTTCGGATTTGAAGGCGCTCACGTCCTCCAAAATATTCATAAACTGACTGTCGGACTGTATGATATTCAGTGCTTCGTTCTCCCTGGTCATCCCAGTGAAGGTCGAAGCGCTGTTTCGTTTCCACACATCATCGATGAGTTCGGAGATGGTGGTGTTGAAACCAATACCGACTGCGGTGGGAACTTCGGACGTCCTTATGTTTATAGTCTTGGACTCGATGGGTTTGAAAATCAACGGTCTGTCGTTCTGGAGAATGTGATTGTACACCGCACCGGTGGCCAAGGCATCCTCCAACGAGTTGTGTGCTCCATCGAAATGACGCCTGAAGATCTGGTGAAACACATTCTTCAACGTGAAAGGACCCCTGAGGTACGAGGTCCGCCTGGCGAGTTTGAGCGCGCACACGACGTTGTACTCCTCTTCGTCAAACGGTAAGCAGCCGCTGCGCATCACCTCCGATCGGAGGACGTTGATATCAAACCTGGAATTGTAGGCGACGACTGTGCGGACCGATCCAATAAATTTCACAAAGTTTAGGTAGACTTCCGCGAACGGTTCGCCAATCTCTTCCAACTTATCGAACGTGAGACCGTGTAGTTCGATGGACTTTGCACTGATTTCATCAAACGTGCCGTCGGGTAGGATGTACTTGTTGAACGTATCCTCGACCTTTCCATCGGCGGAGAATCGCGCGGCGGAGAGTGACACCGCCCGACACGTGTCGTAACGGTCAAGGGTATCGTGGGCGTTACCCGCACCTTCCTTGGGTAGACCGCTGGTTTCGAAATCGAATGCGACGAATTCCATTATAGTTCACATAATAATAATGTCAGTAGTCTTTATGTGTTTTCCATTTTTTAAACGTCGGTATCAAAGGGTTAAAGACTTTAAAAAATCACTACCGTGCTCTTGTGAAATTTGCGGCGCGAGTTTCGATACTATGGAGGATTTAATTGGACATATGGGCCTTCATAGTACGGAAGATATTAACAGGGCTATACGTTTAGGGTATGGAACGGTCCGGTGCAACAGGTGCTGGTATCCCTTCCTCACGGTGGCCTCGATGGAAGAGCATCATTGCGCCACGATTATCCAGGGTTTATCACCCACGCACAGTTCGGGTAGTCTTCAGTCGGTGGTCATTCACGGAGACGATTTGTAACTACAAAATGTTTTCATCATGGATGCGTCCCTGAAAGTCGTTTTGATGCTCGGGTACAACACGTCGAATTGACCACTCTTCATCCCACCCATGGTCATGACTTTATTATGTTTGTACGAATCGACGAGGCCCTTAGATTTATCCATCCACGCGGTGAAGGCCGTACACGAATCTTCGGGAAGACCGTCTATGAAAGTCTTAAAATCTTCCCGGCTCGCGTCCACGTGTCCACCTGAAATGTATTCCTTCGTGACGGCTTCATCGACGTTGAACGTCTCTTTGTAATTCACGATGAAAGGTCGGAGAGATTCGAAAGACTGACCGAGCTGGACAGCCTTGACCGTCTTAAGAAAATGTGGTTCAGTCCCTGGAATCATTCCCGTGAAGAAACCTCCACCCGCGGCAATCGACGACGAGCAGCACATGGCGAGGAGCACGAGAGCCATTTATGGTAAGGAAATATTTTTTTTCTCGTCGTATTACAAATATGAAGTTAGTATCCAGGATAAACCGGGTATACAGAGAGATGGCTGCGAAAAAGAGGAAGAAGAAGACGAGCGCTCGAAAGACCCCAAAGACCCCTCCCTCCACTCCGCGCAGCCGAAAGAGCCCGACTTTAAACAGGCTCCGCGCTGCACGCAAGACCCTCCCCAAAAACCTGAAGACCCTGCGTAACAGGGCCACCAACCTGACGCCCACTGTGCGCCTCATCGGTGCCAAGCCGACGTTCAGACGAGTGACCAACAGGATTAAAAACTGGGAATCCAGAAAGTTTCGTTAATTTCTCAACGTATAGTATATGAACCAGGCCAAATTATCAAGAGCTGTTAGGATGAAAAGGATGAGGATGCGACGCGCCACCACTAAAAAGAAGACGACCCCCCGCGCGCCACCGTCATCTCCACGCACCAGCCCTAAACGCGTGACATTCCGTGGCAGGACACTCCCCCCTCCCGGAACACGTCTTATGGGTCTTAAACCGTGGATGAGAAAAATCAGTCTTCGTCGTCGTCAATAAAGTATTCCTCCTCCGCAACTTCTTCGTTAACATCATCAGGTTCGACATCCATCGGATTATCCTCCTCGACTTCTTCCGACACGAGTGGTTTATCCTCTTCTACGGGTTGTGGAGGTGGCTTCCACTTTTTAACTTTTTTAACAGGGTCCTTATCGAAGATTTTCTTGAGGATGTCAGGAACTTTCTTAACAAATGCCAGCCTCTTCTGTTCACATTTTTTTATGTTTGTTATAAAATCGTCACTGAAACCCCTCGCCTTGTAGGCTTGAATGACGAGTTTCAGTGGGGGTATCACAGCCAGCTTGTAGTACTGTTCGTATAAAACCAAAAAATGCGGAACGATTTTGATTCGGATCACACCACTCTTCAAAATTTTGAAGTTTAGGTAGATTCGATCAACGAAAGACAATTCCGGTTCGACGACCACATCCTTGACCGGTGATGGTATGTACGGCGGAAAAGTAGGTTCGACGAACGGTATACCCATTTCCTCATTGTTTCGTTCCAGCGCTCTGAGGTAAGTGTCTTGATACAAAACTCTCTGCTTCTTGAATTTGTAAATGTCAGTGGGCGGTGGGTTCAAGATACGATGCAGAAAGGTCCCCTCATTCGGGGGTTCGTTACTGGTCGTTAAAGGTCTATCGCGCTTCGACGGTTGGATGAACATTATCACCTTCGGTGGTGACCCTTTCCCTAGGCTTACAAAAAAAGTCTAATTCACACCGTATGACCTCGGCCGATTGTTGATTGACGTGTGTATGGTACGGTCCCCAAATTTCGATAACCTTTCGTTCATTATCATACCAAAGGTAATCGAGTTGTAACTTCTGCGTGAGCCAATAAAATCGCTTACCGGTTTTTCCCAGGAATGAGAACATTTGTTTTTCCGTGTAGTCGGACACGTCCATCTGGGAGTAATGCGCGGTCGGCGGCGTGTAAGGAGCCATCGACTCTCTTTAATTTACTGGCCTCTATTTGTTTAAGTAATATTCGCACGTGCTTTTGCGAATAGACCTGTCTATCGTTCTTCTTATCATTCTTAGTTACACGCTTCCGCTCCATGGTTACATCAGGGGTTAATCCTCTATATCACTTTCTGTTTCGTCGACGAGGGATTCTTCCTCACTGTCACTCTCGGCGTTGTCTGAGTAGACGTAATCGTCGTCGTCGGATTCGTGGTACTCCACGTAGTGATCCTTCTCCTTCAGGAAGGATCCGGTGTCCTCGAGTCGATCGGCGAGATACGAGGAGATGTCATCCTTGGCGATGGTTTGTTGTTCGGACGAGAAGCAGAAAGTGCTCTGACTTCGCTTTTGTAAGAAATTCACGGTCACGGAATCGTCATGGTCGTCGACTATCTTGGCGATGTGTCCACCTACGTCGATGATCATTGTTGACAGGGATACATTTTTAATCTTTAATTACATCATGATGGAAGGCTTGAAGGCCGCTGGAGTGAACTACATATCTCGAACGATCACGGAAAACGACGCGGTGATGTTCGACATAGATGATACACTGATTTTCACCGATGGTCGACCTAACGTACCCATCATCGAACTCCTGTACATAGCGACTCTGAAGGGTTACAAAATAATAATCATAACAGCGAGGAGTGGGAGTCCCCGGGTGATAGATTTTACGGTCAATCAACTCAAGGAGTACAACATAATGTACGATTACCTAGGATTTACCAGCCCGGAAACGAAAGGTATTATGAAAAAGAAACTTCCGTACAATTTCATCCTATCGGTTGGCGACATGCCCACGGACTTGACCGAGACGCAACACTGGCTTAACATTTCCACCTTTTTCCACAATTAAGACAAGACACGTACGTGGTCATCGGCTCATCCGCCGAGCGCGTCTGTAGCTGATAATACGTAGTCTTTTTACTCTTACACTTCTGACAGGTGAAGAACCCAACCAAATCCTCCTTCGCCTTTCGAATCAGGTACTCCTTTTGCATCTCTTTATGAACCGCATCCTCCACACTTTTCGCGTACACACCCTCTGGTTGAAGTTGTTCAGGACGCATCGCAACGACTTCAACCACTGATATTTCCCGTGTCTTTACCTTTTCCAGTAGGCACCCGTTCGAATTGAGTGCATTTTTTACGAATAGGAACTTGTGTTTGTAGATGTTCGTAAACCTGTGGTTATCCCAAGCTGCGACCCCTTTCTTAGTGTTTTCGATCGTTTGTTTCGCGTGGCGGGTGATGCACTTCTCCAGGTCGGAGCACAAGGTGTCCCCCGCTTCGAGACCAAATATGGTCGAAAACTGGTCGACCACGTACTGTCGCATAGGAGTCTCCATCTTTACTTAAAAATAAGTACCGTGTAATCTTTATGTATGATTTAGACCCAGAGCGTGCTTATAGACTTTCGAAATCTGGATTGTCGACCGTTTCTCTTATTTTCATATACGCACACCTGATAGGTGACTGTCAGGTGTTTGTGTTTATTTTTAATCTGTACACCTTGGTCACCAACATTATCTGTTTGAAATACGACTTCACCCCACCCATCTTGTTTCTCGGCGTAGAGAACGTGATAACCCTCGCGAGTTTCATGTGCATCGCCGGGAACACGGAGGACGACA
>MDSY01095229.1_pt1 | contig 11983 bp, 2 predicted proteins | sample 811131 | NCBI WGS metagenome assembly MDSY01 (sample SAMN05326643, study PRJNA326480) | marine metagenome | isolation source: seawater | place: Atlantic Ocean: South West | collected 2010
TGAGCCTCAATCAGAAACTAACTGGCGCTATGCTAACGAATCGGAAGTAGCTCGTATCATCTTGGTTAACAAGATAGATCGTATGGGTGCAGACTTCCTACGCGTGGTTGGACAAATTGAAACTGTTCTTGCTGCTCACCCATTGGTAATGACCTTACCTATTGGCACCGAAGAAAACTTCGTAGGCATGGTAGACGTATTGTCTAAGCAAGCATTTGTATGGGATGAGACTGGCCTTCCAGAAAACTACGAAATTTTACCTGTCCCAGAAGACATGGTTGACCTAGTTGACGAATACCACGAAAAACTAATCGAAACTGCTCTAGAGCAAGACGATGACCTAATGGAAGCTTACCTAGAAGGTGATATCCCTTCTATGGACGAGATCAAGCGCTGTATCCGTAAAGGAACTATCGCACTAGACTTCTTCCCAACTTACTGTGGTTCTGCCTTTAAGAACAAAGGTGTGCAATTAATCCTAGACGCGGTTATCGACTACCTACCTAGCCCAACAGAAGTTAAACCACAGCCTTTAACAGACAAAGAAACTGGCGAAGCTAATGGTGAATTTGCCAATGTTGCTATTGATGAGCCTTTGCGCGCTCTAGCGTTTAAGATCATGGACGACCGTTACGGCGCGTTAACCTTCGTTCGTATTTACTCTGGCACTTTGAAGAAAGGCGACAGCATTCTTAACTCTTACACTGGCAAGAGCGAACGCGTTGGCCGCATGGTTGAAATGCATGCCGACGAACGTACTGAGTTGAGCTCGGCCCAAGCTGGCGATATCATCGCTATCGTAGGCATGAAGAACGTTCAAACCGGTCACACTCTATGTGATCCTAAGCATGAATGTACGCTTGAACCAATGATCTTCCCAGAACCAGTAATTTCTATCTCTGTAACACCTAGGGATAAGGCCTCTACTGAGAAAATGGGTATTGCCATTGGTAAGATGGTTGCAGAAGATCCTTCATTCATTGTTGAAACAGACGAAGATTCAGGCGAAACCATCCTTAAGGGTATGGGCGAACTTCACCTAGACATTAAAGTAGACATCCTTAACCGAACTTACGGTGTTGACCTTATTGTTGGCCAACCACAGGTTGCCTACCGTGAAACCATCACCACTAAACTAGAAGACAGCTACACACACAAGAAGCAGTCTGGTGGTTCTGGTCAGTATGGTAAGATCGACTATATTGTTACACCAGGTGAAACGGGCTCTGGCTTTATGTTTAAGTCTTCTGTTGTAGGTGGCAACGTGCCTAAGGAATACTTCCCAGCTATCGAGAAAGGCTTCCGTACTATGATGGTTGAAGGCCCACTAGCTGGCTTCCCTCTCCTAGACGTAGAAATTGAATTAGTTGATGGTGGTTTTCACGCCGTAGACTCCTCGGCTATTGCCTTTGAAATTGCTGCTAAAGGTGCTTACCGTCAATCTATGCCTAAGGCTGGTCCTCAGTTGCTAGAACCGATCATGAAGGTAGACGTTTATACTCCAGACGACCATGTTGGTGATGTTATTGGTGACTTGAACCGTCGTCGCGGCATGATTAACGACCAAGAAGCTGGTGTAACCGGCGTTCGCATCAAGGCTAGCGTACCTCTTTCAGAAATGTTCGGTTACATTGGCCACTTGCGCACGATGACTTCTGGCCGTGGTCAGTTCTCAATGGAATTTGAACACTACATGCATTGCCCGAACAGCGTTTCTGAAAAAGTAATCGCTGCAGAAAAAGAACGTAAAGCTGCTAAGTAAACTCTTTTTCTGACTATAAAAAGCCCACTATTTTGCAAAAGATAGTGGGCTTTTTTGTGGCTGTTCTAAACAGTCGGGCTTGTTAACTTCTTTAGTGCTAAACAGCCCAACAAGCAGACCAATGTCCGTTGTGGCCACTCAAAATAAACCTATCATCAGATACCTTCCGGTATACTTTGCTCACTAGCCAGTAACTGTAGAGCGCTACTTTTATTTAAAGAGTTCAGTTTTTGTAAGGGGCTCTTTGTTGAGCTACCTGGGTTACCGATGCAGCTTTTGAAATTATGCTTGATGAGCCTACCTGCAGCAAACTAGGGCTCTGCGAGCTAAAAGTAGTCTTTTTAGGATATTCATACATGCACACCAATAATTTACAGCAACTCACCTCTTCAATGCGTCTTTGCAAAGCCCTATACCTTTCGGGCAGGGGTGCCACCCTTAATGGTCATGATTCAAACCTTGTTTTAAAAAAGGATTGAACCATGCACTGCTCTGATAATAATTACCCTCGTTTTATAGAAGCACTAAAAGTGTGGGCTTATATCGGCTTACTGTCCTTTGGTGGACCTGCAGCGCAAGTGGCTTTAATGCATCGAGTATTAGTAGAAGAGAAAAAATGGCTTACTGAAAACCAGTACCTTGACGCCCTGAGTTTCTGTATGCTGCTGCCAGGACCGGAGGCAATGCAACTTGCAACATACGCGGGCTGGCGTATGTATGGTGTCAAAGGGGGTTTGGCGGCGGGGTTATTGTTTGTAATTCCGGGGGCTTTAGTCATTTTAGCTCTGGCAATGGCCTATGCAGCTTTTGGACAAGTGATGGTGGTAGCCTCCTTGTTCGTAGGCATAAAAGCGGCCATTGTAGTGGTGGTTATCGACGCCCTAATACGCATCTCTCGTAAAACCCTTAAATCATCAGAACATTGGCTAATTGCCCTATTTTCCTTTACCAGCATTTTCTTTTTCACGCTGCCATTCCCACTGATTGTATTTTTGGTAGCCTGTTATGGGTACTATAGGCAATTAGGGTACGCCAGATTTTCAAGCACTGTGCACACTGAAAAAACACATCATTTGCCTCCGATTTTAACCACCATTAAAACTGCAATGTTATGGTTGAGCATATGGCTGCTACCGTTGCTGCTGCTAACGATATTTGTCGGTTTAGAAAACATTATCTTAGAACTTGGTTGGTTCTTTTCTAAACTGGCTTTAGTGACCTTTGGTGGTGCTTATGCGGTACTTGCCTACATGGCACAAGATGCGGTTGTGGCCCACCAGTGGTTAACTTCTGGCCAGATGATGGATGGCTTAGGCCTTGCAGAAACCACACCTGGGCCGTTGATTTTGGTGACAGAGTTCGTTGGATATTCAGCCGCATACCACAGCCAAAATAGTTGGCTACTAGGCCTTGCTGGGGCTTTAATCGCCTTATGGTGTACCTTCGTGCCCTGTTTCATGTGGATATTTACTGGTGCTCCCTATATAGAATGGATTAACCAACAACCTAGACTCAAAGGCGCATTAACAGCCATTATGGCCGCGGTAGTGGGTGTCATATTAAATCTTTCTATATGGTTTGCATTACATGTATTTTTTCAGCAAGTTAGCCCCTTAAAGTATGGCTTGCTCACGCTGTGGTTGCCACAGTTATCATCTTTAGACTTTAACGCTTTAGCGTTGGCTTTACTCAGTGCATGGTTATTATTAAAACTACGATGGCAGATACCTAAAGTGCTTACTATAGCTACTTTAGGCGCCTTTTGTCTGGCGTATATCGGACTCTAAGTTTATCCAACGCATCCTACCACCGCATTGCTAAGCAGGTAGCCGTTTATCTACAGGCACAAAAAAGCCCGAACGAGTCGGGCTTTTTATGGGATGACATTAGCGCTAGCTAGTGGTCATCTCAGCACGTAGCGCTTCAGTTAGTGCTGCTTGCACTTCTTCTGCACTTACCGTAGAGGTGCCTTCAGAAGCGCGCTGCTCTTGACGCATACGCTTACGTTCTGAGTGATATGCCAAACCAGTACCAGCTGGAATCAAGCGGCCTACAACCACGTTCTCCTTTAAACCACGTAAGTGGTCTTTTTTGCCAGTCACTGCACCTTCAGTCAATACCCGGGTTGTCTCTTGGAAAGACGCCGCTGAGATGAAGGATTCAGTCGCCAATGAAGACTTGGTAATACCCAATAACACACGCTGCATGTGGGCCACAATCTTGTCTTCAACAACCATCTTTTCGTTAGCTTCTAGGTAGCGAGTGTATTCTACCTGGTCACCTTTGATTAGGTTAGTATCGCCAGAAGCAACCACATCTACCTTACGTAACATCTGACGCACGATGACTTCGATGTGCTTGTCGTTGATCACTACGCCCTGAAGACGGTATACATCCTGTACTTCGTTAGTGATATAGCGTGCAAGCTCTTCAACACCCAAGATACGCAAGATATCATGTGGATTGAATGGGCCATCAGCGATAACTTCGCCTTTTACTACTGTTTCACCTTCGAATACGTTCAGTACGCGCCACTTAGGAATCAACTCTTCATAGTTGTCACTGCCGTCTGCTGGCGTAATAACTAGGCGGTTCTTACCCTTCGTTTCTTTACCGTAGCTTACGATGCCAGAGACTTCTGCCAAGATAGCCGCTTCTTTTGGCTTACGTGCTTCAAACAAGTCAGCTACACGAGGAAGACCACCGGTGATGTCCTTAGTGATTGCTTTCTCTTGTGGGATACGTGCAATTACGTCACCAATTTGTACCTGACCACCATCAAGGATGGACAGCAATGCACCACCAGGAAGAAGGTATTGAGCAGGTGCTTCAGATTCTGGATTGATAATGTCATTGCCTTTATCATCGATCAACTTAATGATTGGACGCAAATCTTTACCAGCCGCTGGACGCTCACCTACGGTGAGTACTTGAATGGAACTAAGGCCTGTCAGGTCATCAGTACGGCGACTAATAGTTAAGCCTTCGTCTAATCCAACAAACTGCACTGTACCCGCCATTTCTGAAACGATTGGGTGAGTGTGTGGATCCCAAGTGGCTGCAATTTCACCAGCTTCTACACGTGCACCATCGATCACTTGGATCAAGGAGCCGTAAGGTAGCTTATAACGTTCGCGCTCACGGCCATGCTCATCCGTTACACCGACTTCTACAGAACGAGAAGTGGTGACCATGTTACCGTCTGCACGTTTAACAGCCTTCAAGTTATGCAGACGAATTTCGCCGCCATTCTTAACTTGAATTTTGTCTGCAGCTACCGATCGAGATGCTGCACCACCAATGTGGAAAGTACGCATAGTTAGCTGTGTACCTGGCTCACCGATAGACTGTGCGGCAACTACGCCTACAGCTTCACCAATGTTAACCTGATGGCCACGACCTAGGTCACGTCCATAACAGCTAGAGCAGATTCCGTAGCGTGTCTCACAGGTAATAGGTGAGCGAGTCTTAACTTCGTCTACTGACGAAAGCATTTCATCGTTTTCTAAACGCTCTACCCAAGCCTCATCGATTAGGGTGTTCTTTGCGATCAATAGGTCACCGGTAGTTGGGTTAACAACGTCTTCTGCAATCATCCGGCCCAAAATTCGGTCACCTAGCGGAGCACGTACATCACCACCGTCGATAACAGGTAACATCGTCAAACCATTTTCAGTGCCACAATCAACTTCGGTTACGACCAAATCTTGTGCCACGTCTACCAAACGACGAGTTAGGTAACCCGAGTTAGCTGTTTTCAATGCCGTATCGGCCAATCCTTTACGAGCACCGTGAGTAGAGATGAAGTATTCCTGTACCGAAAGACCTTCACGGAAGTTGGCCGTGATCGGTGTTTCGATGATAGAGCCATCTGGTTTGGCCATCAAACCACGCATACCACCTAACTGACGCATCTGCGCAGCACTACCACGAGCGCCAGAGTCAGCCATCATGTATACAGAGTTAAAGGACTCTTGTTCAACCTTTTCACCAGCAGCGTTAACGACTGTATCAATCTTCAAGCTGCCCATCATGGCACCCGCGACTAGTTCGTTAGCACGAGACCAGATATCGATTACCTTGTTGTACTTTTCGCCTTGGGTTACTAAGCCTTCACGATATTGCCTTTCAATGTCGCGCACTTCTTCTTCTGCACCATTGATAATGATGGCTTTCTTTTCTGGGATAACGAAGTCGTTAACACCAACAGAAGCACCAGAACGGGTAGCGTAAGCAAAGCCTGTGTACATCAATTGGTCTGCAAAGATAACAGTTTCTTTAAGTCCAACATTACGGTAACAGGCGTTGAGTAACGTAGAGATGCCTTTCTTCTTCATGGTCTGGTTGATCAAACTATAAGGTAGACCCTTAGGCATGATTTCAGACAACAATGCACGACCAACAGTAGTATCAGTCACTGTTTGAGTAGCGTCTAATGAACCATCTTCGGCCTTAGTATATTCAGTAACACGAACCTTAACTTTAGCTTGCAAGTCGACATGTTTGGCGCCATAAGCACGCTGTACTTCAGCCACGTCTGAAAATACCATGCCTTCGCCTTTGGCGTTGATACGGTCACGTGTCATAAAGTAGATACCCAATACCACGTCCTGGGAAGGCACGATAATAGGTTCGCCGTTGGCTGGTGACAAGATGTTGTTGGTCGACATCATCAAGGCACGACATTCTAGCTGCGCTTCAATGGTTAGTGGAACGTGAACTGCCATTTGGTCACCGTCGAAGTCGGCGTTGTAGGCCGCACAAACGAGTGGGTGAAGCTGAATGGCTTTACCTTCAATCAATACCGGTTCAAAGGCTTGGATACCCAAACGGTGCAATGTAGGTGCACGGTTAAGCATCACTGGATGCTCGCGGATAACTTCGGCAAGGATGTCCCAAACTTCAGAGGTTTCGCGCTCTACCATCTTCTTAGCAGCTTTAATGGTGGTAGCAAGACCACGCAATTCTAGTTTAGAGAAGATAAAAGGCTTAAACAGCTCTAACGCCATTTTCTTTGGTAAACCACACTGATGTAGACGTAAGTATGGTCCAACCACGATCACAGAACGGCCAGAATAATCTACCCGCTTACCCAATAGGTTTTGACGGAAACGACCCTGTTTACCTTTAATCATGTCTGCCAAAGACTTCAACGGACGCTTGTTAGAACCCGTAATGGCACGACCACGACGACCGTTATCCAACAAGGCATCTACCGACTCTTGCAACATACGTTTTTCGTTACGTACGATGATATCTGGCGCGCTCAAGTCCAACAAACGTTTCAAACGGTTGTTACGGTTGATCACACGACGGTATAAGTCGTTCAAGTCTGAGGTAGCAAAACGGCCACCATCAAGTGGCACCAAGGGACGTAAGTCCGGTGGTAAGATTGGCAATACAGTTAGTACCATCCATTCTGGCTTGTTGCCAGAAGCCAAGAAGGCTTCCATCAACTTTAAGCGCTTGGATAGCTTCTTAATTTTAGTTTCAGAATTAGTTGCTGGAATGTCTTCACGCAACTGGGCCGCTTCTTGGGCCATGTCTAATTCTTTCAGTAATGCCTGAATGGCTTCTGCACCCATACGGGCATCAAAGTCATCGCCAAATTCTTCCATGGCTTCAAAGTATTGTTCATCGTTCATCATCTGACCACGTTCAAGAGTGGTCATACCTGGATCGATAACAATGTAGCTTTCAAAATAAAGTACACGTTCAATATCGCGCAAAGTGATGTCTAGCAACAAACCAATACGTGACGGTAGTGATTTAAGGAACCAGATGTGTGCCACTGGGCTAGCCAGTTCAATGTGACCCATACGCTCACGTCGTACTTTAGCCAGTGCAACTTCCACACCACACTTTTCACAAATGACACCACGGTGCTTCAAACGCTTGTACTTACCACACAAGCATTCGTAGTCTTTTACTGGACCAAAAATCTTGGCACAAAACAAGCCTTCACGTTCGGGCTTGAAGGTACGGTAGTTAATGGTTTCTGGCTTCTTTACTTCACCAAAGGACCATGAACGGATCATTTCTGGCGACGCCAAGCCAATACGGATCGAGTCGAACTCGTCCGAATGACCTTGGGCTTTTAATAAATTTAATAAGTCTTTCATTGCCTTCCCCTACCTTAATGTCTAGTCAGATTCCAACGAGATATCGATACCCAGAGATCTAATCTCCTTCACCAATACGTTGAAGGATTCAGGCATGCCTGGTTCCATACTGTAGTCGCCATCTACAATGTTTTTATACATCTTAGTACGGCCATTCACGTCATCAGACTTAACTGTTAGCATTTCTTGCAAGGTGTAAGCTGCGCCATATGCTTCTAAGGCCCACACTTCCATCTCACCAAATCGCTGACCACCGAACTGAGCTTTACCACCTAAGGGCTGCTGAGTTACTAGGCTGTATGAACCCGTAGAGCGAGCGTGCATCTTGTCGTCAACCAAGTGGTTCAACTTCAACATGTACATGTAACCTACGGTAACAGGACGATCAAACTTATCACCAGTACGACCATCGTATAACCAAGTTTGGCCAGAACGGTCTAAACCAGCAAGCTCTAGCAGACGCTTAATTTCAATTTCTTCAGCTCCGTCAAATACCGGCGTTGCTATAGGCACACCTGCTTTAAGGTTCTTCGCTAATTCAAGAATTTCGTCATCACTAAAGCTATTAAGATCTTCTTGCCGATAACACTTACCATCGTTATAGATTTGATCCAAGAAGGCTCTGATTTCTTTAATAGACTTGGCACGTTCTAGCGTCATCATTTCTTCGATGCGCTCGCCTAATCCTTTAGCAGCCATACCCATATGGGTTTCTAAGATCTGCCCAACGTTCATACGCGAAGGCACACCTAATGGGTTTAGGACTATGTCTACAGTCTTGCCAAACTCATCAAAAGGCATATCTTCAACTGGCATGATTACCGAGATAACACCTTTGTTACCATGACGTCCGGCCATTTTATCGCCCGGTTGAATACGGCGCTTAACAGCAACGTACACTTTAACGATCTTCAACACACCAGGTGCTAAGTCGTCGCCAGTTTGAAGCTTCTTCTTTTTGTCTTCAAATTTAGCATCTAGATCAAGACGAGTTTCTTCTAAAGACTGCTGGGCTAATTCTAGCTGCTGCTGAAGTATGTCGTCTGACATGCGTAGCTTGAACCAATCAGCACGGTCAACTTCCATTAAGTTGTCAGCCATAATAACGTCACCCTTACTGAAACCAGCACCGCCATTTACTGAGTTGCCAATTAAAGCTGCAGATAAACGATAGTAAGTGGCTGATTCTACAATACGGAATCGGTCGTTAATATCTTTGCGCTCTTGATCTAGCTGCATTTGTTCAATGGCAACAGCACGTTGATCTTTTTCAACACCGTCACGAGTAAACACTTGCACGTTGATGACCGTACCTTTGGTACCGGTCTTAACGCGTAAAGACGTATCTTTAACGTCTGACGCTTTTTCACCAAAGATAGCACGTAGCAGTTTTTCTTCTGGCGTAAGCTGAGTTTCACCTTTAGGTGTTACCTTACCCACTAAAATATCACCAGGACCTACTTCGGCGCCTATGTGCACAATACCAGCTTCATCTAACTTCGCTAGCGCACTTTCACCCATGTTAGGGATGTCAGAGGTTATTTCTTCACTGCCAAGCTTAGTATCACGAGCCACACAGGTTAATTCCTGAATGTGGATGGTAGTGAAACGGTCTTCTTTAACCACGTTCTCAGAGATCAAGATCGAGTCTTCAAAGTTGTAACCATTCCAAGGCATAAAAGCAATGCGCATGTTCTGGCCCAAGGCTAACTCGCCAAGGTCTACCGACGGACCATCGGCCAATACATCTCCACGGGCAACAGTATCGCCTAGGTTAACGATTGAGCGCTGGTTGATACAGGTATTTTGGTTAGAGCGGGTGTACTTAGTTAGGTTGTAAATATCTACACCAGCGTCACCCACTTCTGTTTCTGCATCATGAGCCTTAACTACAACACGTGTGGCATCAACCGATTCAATCATACCACCACGAGCAGCAACAACACATACCCCTGAGTTTTGCGCTACGTGACGTTCCATACCAGTACCGACCAAAGGCTTTTGAGCCTGTAGTGTTGGCACCGCTTGACGCTGCATGTTCGAGCCCATCAAGGCACGGTTAGCATCATCGTGCTCTAGGAATGGAATCAATGAAGCTGCTACCGACACTACCTGACGTGGTGACACGTCCATGTAGCCTACGTTGTCTGGTGACATCAAGGTAAATTCATTTTCGTGACGTACAGTTACTAAGTCTTCTGAAAGATTATTCTTGGCATCAAGCTTAGCGTTGGCCTGGGCAATGATGTGTTGGCTTTCTTCTATAGCAGACAAATACTCTATATCGTCAGTCACTTTGCCAGCCACTACCTTACGGTACGGTGTTTCTAGGAAACCGTAATCGTTAGTGCGGGCATAGGTAGCCAATGAGTTGATCAAACCGATATTTGGACCTTCAGGCGTTTCGATAGGACACACACGACCATAATGAGTCGGGTGTACGTCACGCACTTCAAAGCCAGCACGTTCACGGGTCAAACCACCGGGTCCTAAGGCAGAAACACGACGTTTGTGTGTCACTTCTGAGAGCGGGTTGTTTTGGTCCATAAACTGAGATAATTGGCTAGAGCCAAAGAATTCTTTAATAGCAGCAGATACAGGCTTAGCGTTGATCAAGTCTTGTGGCATAAGTCCATCAGACTCAGCCATGCTCAAACGCTCTTTAACTGCTCGCTCTACTCGAACCAGGCCAACACGGAATTGGTTTTCTGCCATCTCGCCTACAGAACGTACACGGCGGTTACCTAAGTGGTCAATATCGTCTACGATGCCTTTACCGTTACGAATTGAGATAAGCGTTTGCATTACAGCAACTATATCTTCATGGCCCAGCACGCCTTCACCGGTGGTTTCAGAACGGCCTAAACGGCGGTTAAACTTCATGCGGCCAACGGCAGACAGATCATAACGATCGCTGGTGAAGAACAAGTTGTTAAACAAGTTTTCGGCAGATTCTTTTGTTGGTGGCTCACCTGGACGCATCATGCGGTAAATTTCTACCAATGCTTCCAGCTGGGTGCGGGTTGGGTCAGCAGTCAGAGTATCTGACATGAACGGGCCACAATCCAAATCGTTGCTATATATCAATGGCAACGAAGTGACGCCTGCCGCTGTTAAGGCAACCAGCAACTCCGGAGTTACTTCGGTGTTACAGTCACAGATTAGTTCGCCAGTAGCTGGATCAATTTGATCACGGGCAATTTTCTTGCCGACTAGATAGGATTCTGGAATTTGCAGCTGCTCTAAGCCAATCTTTTCCATTTGCTTTATGTGGCGTGCAGTAACACGACGTCCTTCTTCAACCAACACAGACCCTTTTTGATCAACAATATCAAAAGTTGCTGTTTCGCCACGTAAACGGCTTGGCACCAAAGTCATGGTGAAACCTTGTTCTGTGATCGTCACATCAACGTTATCAAAGAAGGTTTCAATTATTTGTTCGCTGGTGAAGCCCAAAGAACGCAATAAGATAGATGCAGGTAACTTACGACGACGGTCAATACGTACAAATAGCGTATCTTTTGGATCGAATTCAAAGTCTAACCAAGAACCACGGTAAGGAATAACACGTGCATTGTATAACAACTTACCAGAACTGTGGGTCTTGCCCTTGTCGTGGTCGAAGAATACGCCAGGTGAACGATGTAGCTGAGAAACAATAACACGCTCTGTGCCGTTAACAACAAAGGTACCGTTGTCAGTCATCAAAGGCATTTCACCCATGTAGACTTCTTGTTCCTTAATATCCTTGATTGCCTTAACTTTGGAGTCGCGATCATAGATCACTAAGCGCACTTTGACGCGCAGTGGTGCAGCGTAAGTTACGCCACGCAACTGGCATTCTTTAACGTCAAAAACAGGCACACCAAGTTTATAGGTCACATATTCTAAAGACGCATTGCCAGAAAAAGAGACAATGGGAAAAACAGATTCAAAAGCAGCATGAAGACCTAGGTCTTTACGTTGGTCAACACCATGACCAGAATGTAAAAACTTACGGTAGGAGTCGATCTGGATGGCCAACAGATAAGGCACATCCATCACCGGAGGCAGCTTGCCGAAATCCTTGCGGATACGTTTTTTCTCAGTGTATGAGTAA
>MDSY01098600.1_pt1 | contig 11982 bp, 13 predicted proteins | sample 811131 | NCBI WGS metagenome assembly MDSY01 (sample SAMN05326643, study PRJNA326480) | marine metagenome | isolation source: seawater | place: Atlantic Ocean: South West | collected 2010
ACGAACTCCAATTTGTTCTACATCAGATAAAAGATCAAAAATTCTTTTTACATTATAGATTACTTCAATTGTATCTTGATTAACATCTGCAATCACTGCATCTGAAAGAAATTGTTTTGCTTCATCTAGAATTGGCGAAATATTGTTAATTGTAGCAGAAAAAGCAGTATCGCTTGTATTCATAAATGGTTTTTTACCATTTCCATTTATTATATCTTGAGCAAACATATTGCCTACAAAAATTGTTGCTAATAAATATAGTTTAATCTTTTTCATGAAACGTGCCAAATTATATTGAAACTAAATGACAATCAAGTTACTGTTTTTTTATTTGATTAATAAATTGAGTAGAACTATACCCTTTATGAAAAGGAAGAGATTTCACTAAACCACCATTTTTAATAACCTCTTTATGGCCAACAATCTCCTCAATTCTATAGTCTCCCCCTTTAACTAAAATATCAGGCATCACTTCTTTAATTAAATTTAATGGGGTTTCATCATCAAAACTGACTACATAGTCTACAGATTTTAAAGCCAGTAAGACTAGCGCTCTATCTTCTAAACTATTGATTGGCCTAGAAGGTCCTTTAATCTTTTTAACAGAATTGTCAGAATTTAATCCTACAACAAGTATATGCCCGAGACTTTTTGCTTCATTTAAATATCTAATATGGCCAACATGAAGTAAATCAAATACACCATTAGTAAATACTATTTTTTTAGAATTTTTTATCTCATTTATAACATTTGCTAGCTGGTAATTATTTTCCATTTTTTTTTAATCCAATTATTCGATCTTTAATTAATCTAGTAAGATTTTCACGCTCACTATACTTTATGTCTTTAGTTAAAATAGGTTCCCCAAAATTAACAACAATTTCATTAGAATTATTTCTAAAATTTGCATCCCACCAATTAAAAGCACCATTAATATATACTGGAACAATTGGTAGGCCTGTATTAATACCTAGCACAGCTGCTCCTTTTTTGAAATTACCTAATTCAAGAGATTCTGAACGAGTTCCCTCTGGAAAAATTACAATAGATCGTGGGATATTTTTTATATCTGCTTTTAATTCATCTAAAGATTTAACTGCTTCATCAGTATTTTCTCTATCTACAAAAACAAATCCCGAAATATCTAATATTGAATTAAAAATTGGAATTCTTTTTAATTCTTTCTTTGCAACAAAAACTAAATATTTACCAACAGAAACAAAAAGAACTGGAAAATCTATGAAGGAGGTATGATTTGGGGCAAAAATATAGTTTTTATCATCTGCAATATTTTCTTTGCCATTGATTTCTAGTTTTACGCCAGATATTTTGATTAAAAATTCTGACCATTTTATGCTATAATATTTAAAGTCATTTTTATTTCTAGATATTTTAATAGAAATGATAGATGATACACCTAAAATTAATGTCCAAAAAAGAATATTGATACTAACCCAGATTTTTCTCAACTACTTGATCTCCGCTAACCCAGTATAAGGCTGCAAAGATGATGGGATACTAATTGATCCATCTTCTTTTTGATGTGTTTCAATTAGTGCTGCTAAAACTCTTGGTGTTGCGAGACCAGAACCATTCAAAGTATGAACATAATTAGTTGTATTATCTTCATCTCTAAATTTTATATTGCCTCTTCTGGATTGAAAATCCTCAAAATTGCTACAAGAAGAAACTTCTAACCATTTCTTTTCTCCAGGTGCCCATACTTCTAAGTCATAACACTTTGAAGCTGCAAAACTTAAATCTCCACTGCACAATTCAATAATTCTATAATCCAATTCCAGCATATCTAGAATCTTTGATGCTTGATTAGTCAAAGCTTCAAGCTCAACATAAGAATCATTAGGGTGCACAAACTTTACCAATTCTACCTTATTAAACTGGTGCACTCTTAATAGCCCTCTTGTATCTTTTCCATAAGAACCTGCTTCTCTTCTAAAACAAGCTGAATATGCTAAATAATATTTTGGTAAATCTTCTAAATTTAATATTTCATCTTTGTGAATATTTGTAAGAGGAACTTCAGCAGTTGGTATTAAATATAAATCATCTTTTTCCATATAATACATATCTTCATTGAATTTTGGCAATTGTCCAGTAGTAATTGCTGAGTCAGGTCTGACCAAAAATGGTGGAAAAATTTCAGTATAATTATAATTCTTCAAATTGTAATCAATCATAAAATTGATTAATGCTCTTTCAAGCAATGCTCCATTTCCTTTGTATAAGGGAAATCCTGAACCGCTAATTTTTGCTCCTGCTTCAAAATCTATTAAATCTAGATTTTTTACAAGGTCAACATGGCTTTTAGGTGCAAAAGAAAATTCTTTTTTTGATGAACAATCTTTATAAATAACATTTTGATCAGAATTTTTTCCTACTGGAACAGAATCATGAGGAAGATTTGGAATTTGAAGAAGCATATTTCGCAATTCTTCAGATTTGATACGATGAACATTCTCCAAATCTTTCACTTCATTAGATAACTTCTTGAGTTCAGTAAAAATAGATTTATCTTCGGAATTTTCCGATTTTAATTTTCCGATTTCTTTTGACTTTTTATTCTGCTCTGATTGAAGATCATTGAGTTTTTTTGTTAAATCTCTTAATTCAGAATCAAATTTAACAATAGCACTTAAATTAACAGATTCTCCTTTCTTAGATATTCCTTCTTCAACAAGAGATTGGTTATCACGAATTTTTTGTATTGCTATCATTTCTTATAATTTACTCAATTCTTCTGGAATATTAATAGCAATCGTTTCAACTATAAAATCATTTTCATCAACAATCTGTATAGTATAGTTTCCAGTATCATTAATACCAATTTGTGTAAAATAATAATTTGATATTGGATTTAAATAGAGTTTTTTATTATATATATATTTATCATTAATAGAAATCTTTGCATTGAATAATTTTTTATCTGAATCAATACGATCAGAGAAACCATAAATAAAAATTTTATCATTCATTTGATAATGTTCGCTACCAAGAAAGAAATTATAGTTTAATTCTTTATTTTCTAGCAACCATTTAAAAGAATCAACAGCATAATCACTCTCACCCTTAAAGAAGTCTTTATAAAAATTTGTATTATTAATCAAAACAGATTTAAACTGTTTTTTTTCAAATAATTTTTTATTTGGTATCTTTTTAATATCATCTTCAGATTCAACCTTTAAGCCAAAAAGAGGGCTAATTTTAACTAAAGAATCAAAATTTTGGTTTTCTCCAATAAATAAAATTAAGCCTGTATTTTGAGAATAAATTTTTCTAGCAAATAATTCTAACCATTTATCAGATATTGCGTAGTTTGGAAAATTATCCATTATTAAAAGATCATAATTTGTAAACCAAAAATTTTCAAAGTCATGAATGCCAGTATTAGGATCAATTAAGAAATGATCAAATTTTTCCGGAAGATATTTGATAATAGCCATTGAATTAAAATTTAAATTACCAGTTATTAATGCTACCTTTAAATCGTCTTCTTCTAAATTAACATCAAAGCTATATCTATTATTTTCAATATTATTTTCAAATTTTAAACTGGAAATTTTAACATAAAATTTTAAACTAAAATCAACATTTCTTTCCAATAAAAATGATTGAGAATATTTCTTTTCTTCAGGTTGCAATAAAATTTGATCTGACCCAATTAACTTATTACCATTTGAAAGACTAATTTGTACTCTTTCATTTCCATTGATATTCTCAATATCAATATCAACATATAAAGAATTTTTATTTTCCCAATTTGGATAAACAATAATATTCTTTATTGCTACATCTGTGATAAAATCATCTTTAATATCTTCTTCTATAAATTTATTATTGATGATATCAATTGAACTATATTCTTCCTGATTAAAATTTTTATTAAAAAAACTAATACAAATTATAATTCCAAAAAATATAAGCAAGTATAAATAATTATTACGAATCATAAGATTTTATAATGTTATACCTCTCGAATAAGCAGAAAAATCCATGCTCTTTTCAATATTTTTATCTTCAGCTTTTTTCATTGCTAAAAATGCAATCATATCAGCATTATCAGTGCAATATTTTAATGAAGGAAAAAGAATATCTTTATTTAGCTCATTCAGCTTGTCTCTCAATCGACTATTTGCTGCAACTCCCCCACAAATAATACCTGTATTAACTTTAAAATTTTTCATTGCATAATCTAATTTAAAAACTAATGTGTCAACAATAGCCTCTTGATAGCTTGCTGCAACATCTGATAAATTATATTCTTTATTATTTTTAATATAGTTAATCAAAGCAGTTTTTAAACCACTAAAGCTAAAATTATAACTTTTATCATTTATCATTGGACGAGGAAATTCAATTAATTTTCTATCACCTTCCTTGGAAATCTTTTCTATTTCTGGTCCTCCAGGATAATTTAAACCTAATGTTTTAGCGCCTTTATCAAATGCTTCACCACATGCATCATCCAATGTTTCACCTAATAATTCATATTTAAAATTAGATTTCACCATCCAAAGCTGTGTATGTCCTCCAGATACTAAAAGATTAATAAAAGGAGGTTTCAGATTAGGAAATTCAATAAAAACAGAATTTAGATGTGCTTCAAGATGATTAACTGGAATTATTGGTATATTTAAACCTTGAGAAAGTCCTTTGGCAAATGATACACCAGATAAAAGAGATCCCATTAACCCTGGACCATTTGTAACAGCAATTGCATCTAAATCAGAATAATTCAAATTTGATTCATCAAGAACTCTTTGTGCAATTATAGGTAAAAATTTTTCATGTTCTCTTGATGCCATTTCAGGTACAACTCCACCATATTCTTTATGTACGTGCTGTGTTTTATTATAGCTAGCAAGAATCTTATAATCTTGACAAATTGCTACACCTGTCTCATCGCAAGACGTTTCTATTCCAAGAATAATCAATTTTCTTTGATTGGCTCTTCACTATCAATTGATTTCACAACAAGAATTTCTAAATTATTTGGGGTCAAATTTTCCCATTTGGAAATATTATCAGGAATTTTGATACTAGGAGAATAGAACTGTTTTTCAACAGTCCAATTATTAAAATCAATCGTAACTAAAATATCTTCAGGAGTAATATTTGCAACCGCATTGAGTCCTCCAACTACAGTTAAAGATACTTGATTAGGTTTTACAAAAACCTCAATATTATCTGGTTTATTTAGTAATTGTACTGGGATGCCTGTAACATTTTCTTCAGTAATAGGTTGGATATCAATATATCCTTGAACTTTTTTTGGATCAAAATAGACTAGCTTATTGGGATTAGTAATCGATAATTCTCTTTCTGTTGATACATTTAGTCCTAACAAAGTATCTTTTCCAGTTTTTACAAATGAAATATTATTCACAATCTCCTGCGGTCCTTTAATATCAATAGAGTCTGGTGAAAATACTGGATATCCAACTTGTACATATCCTGCTTCTGTTGAAATAAATATTTGTGATTTAATTGGCACTTTTTTAGCTAGTTCATTATCTAGACTTATTATAAGATCCGCAGGTGAAACTATATCTATAAATTCTAAATCTAAAGATTTTGGCAAAACTATTTTTGTAGGATTTTCTTTATAATATTTCTTTAATTGAAAATTATATTCATTAGAAATACTACTTAAATCAAGAACTGCTTTGTAATCACTATAAAAATTTTTAAATAGACTAAGCCATATAAGTGATCTTCCAGATCCTCTCATTTTCACAATAATGTGTTCTGGAACTTCTTCCTTTAAAGTTTTTTTTGCTGGAAGATCTCTAGCAACCAAAGGAATTTTTTGATCAACAAAATAGATCTCTTCACTCTTTATAAAAAACCAGAAAATTAATGCTATCAGAAATGAATAAAAGATTCTCCTCAATTTTGCATTGGACAAATGAGAAATTTTAATATTATTTATTTTTCTAGTTATATTAGTCTTCATCAGCTTGATCAAGCATTAGAACAATTCTTTTCTCTTCTTCGTTTACTTCAACAACTAAAAGATCAATAAAGTCCCCTTGCTTAATTGATGATAGATAATTTTTCTTTAATTTCTTTGAAATATTATCTATTGGAATAAAGCCTTCAACATCATCATCAAGATCAATTAACATTCCAGAATCGTTCAGATTATTAAAAATTCCTTTAATTTTTTTACCAGATTCATACTTTTTCTTAATATCAGACCAAGGATTTTCAGTGAGTTGCTTTATTCCTAAAAATATTTTTCTTTCTTTGTCCGCAATTTCCAAAACAACTGCTTCTACGTTATCATCCTTATTCAGTAATTCTTTAGCGTGACCAACATTTTTTGTCCAATGCAAATCAATATTTCTTATAAATCCTTCAATATCATCTCCTAAGCTTACATAAGCACCAAACTTAGTAATATTAGATATGATTCCATTTATTTTATCATCTGCTGCAAATTTCTCTGCAACTTTTTCCCAAGGATCTTCAGTTAATTGTTTAATTCCTAAACTAATTTTTTGATCTTCTATATCAATAGATAAAATTTTAGAGTCTATAATTTGTCCTATGCTATAGTTATTTTCTAGATTTTCAATATTCTTCCTCCATGAGACTTCTGATATATGGATTAATCCTTCTATACCTTTTTCAACTTCAATAAAAATACCATAATTCATAATACTCACAACTTTTCCAGCAATAGTATCACCAATATTATATTTTTCAGCAATTTTTTTCCAAGGATTATCTATTAATTGTTTCATTCCAAGAGAAATTCTTGATGTTTCTTCATTATATTCAATAACTTTAACTTGCACTTCATCGCCAATTGATACCAGTTCTGATGGATGATTAATTCTTCCCCAAGAAAAATCTGTAATATGTATTAATCCATCAATTCCACCCAAATCAATAAATGCACCAAAATCGGTGATATTTTTTACTATACCAGAAATCTGTTCATCAACTTTAATCTTGCTCATGATCTCTTCTCTTTTTTCATTTAAAGATTCTTGAAGTATAGCCTTTCTTGAAACAACAAGATTTTTCCTCATTTCATCAACTTTGACAATTTGAAAATCAAATTCTTTATTTAAAAATTCATCAAAATTCTTCACTGGTTGCACATCAATTTGAGAACCAGGTAAAAATGCTTGAATGACACCAAGATCTACTACCATACCGCCCTTAACTCTTTTAATAATTTTCCCTTTCACTGGCTCTCCTGAATCACAAAAATCCTTTAATTCATCCCATCTTTTTATAAAATCAGCTTTGTATTTTGAAAGAGTAATATTTCCATCTGTATCTTCAAATTTTTCAAGGAAAACATCAATCTGAGAACCAATCTCTGGTAAATCTTTATTATCAAATTCTGATCTACTAATAAGGCCTTCTGATTTAAAACCAATATCTACCATAACATCAGAATCGCTAATTCCGATTACTTTTGCTGATATAATTTGATTTTCTGATATATCCTTAAAAGTATTTTCATATTCAGAAGAAAGTGATAAATCAGAATCTGTAGAATCTCCTATATCTTCATCATGAGATACAACTTTAATATCTTTAAATAAATCTTTGCTTAAATAGTCTTTAATTTTTTTGTTAGAAGTTTCTTTTTGTTGTTCTACCGAACTGTCGCTAACATCTACGACCACTTCTTCTTTAGTTGTTTCTTCTACATTTTGATCTAATAATTTTTCATTCATATTTTTTATATTCCCTTAATATAATTATATATTTCATCAACTTGTTCATCAATCGTACAATTTGATGTATCAATGACAATTGCATCTTCTGCTTTTTTAAGAGGAGAAAGATCTCTATTGCTATCTCTTGTATCTCGCTCTATCAAATCTTTTTTGATATCGTTTATTTGATGATTCTCATTAACTTTATTAAAATCCTTTGAACGTCTTTCAGCTCTCACATCATAATCTGCTGTTAAAAAAAATTTATGTTCAGCATTTGGAAATACAACCGTTCCAATATCTCTGCCTTCAACAACAAAGTCTTTATTATTAACAATTTCTTTTTGCAATTTCACTGTTTTTTCTCTTACTTTTTTTAAGGCACTAACTTTACTTACCTCGTTTGTAACTTCTTTCCTTCTAATATCATCGCTGATATCTTCACCATTTAATACAATTTTTGTTTGGTTATCAATTGAAAAATCAACCTCTAATTTTAATAAGTCTAAAAAATTGGCTACCATTTCCTCTGAATTAACATCAACATTATTTTTAATAAAAAAATAAGTTATTGCTCGATACATCGCACCAGTATCCAAATATCTAAATTCTAGCTTTTTTGCTAGCTTTTTAGCAGTTGTTGTCTTTCCAACTCCTGCAGGTCCATCAATTGTTATAACCATAAAATTGCTCAGAAAGTTAGTCTTACTTTAAATAAATGCCAACATTTTTAAAATTTGTTATTTTCGACTGATTTTTTCTAAATATTTTTTCTCTTTTTTTGATAATTCTCTCCAACAGCCTTCATTTAAATTACCTAAAGTAATTTCACCAAATTTTATTCTTTTAAGTGATATCATTTTTATATTTGAAAATTTGAAAATTCGTCTTATTTCATTCTTTTTCCCCTGTTTAAGAATCATATTAATAAAAAATGTATTTTTTACCTTCTTTTGAGATAAAATTTTTGCTCTACCTCTATCTCCTGAACCAATAAAGATCCCTTTTTCAATTTTTTTAACATCTGAATCTTTAATTCTTGTAGTAGTTTCAGCGATATACTCTTTAGCAATCTTGTTTCTTGGATGTGTTAAAAAATCAGATAATTTTCCATCATTAGTAAGTAAAAGTATACCTGTAGTATCTTTATCTAATCTTCCAACATAATTAAGAGGGGGGGTTTTAGGAATTAAATCAAACACTGTTTTTCTATTCAATTCATCATTTTTTGAACAAATAAAGCCTTTTGGCTTATTAAGAATAATTATAGAGAAATGTTTATTAAATTTTATTATTTGCTCATCAAATCTTATTATATCTTTTTTGGGATCAATCTCTAAAAAAGGATCTAATACTACAACATCATTTACTGTTATAAGTGCTGATTTAATAGATTCTTGAGATTTTCTTCTAGAAAGAACTCCAGAAGCAGCAACGAATTTAAATAGCTTCACTATTTATTTTATCCTCATCAGAATTAACTATTTCAGATATTTCATTATGTTTAGGCATATCAGATAAATCTTTTAAACCAAAGTGTTTGAGATACTCTCTTGTAGTACAGTAAAGCAAAGCTTTTCCAGGGCTATCGTCTCTTCCTTTAATTTTAATTAATTTTTTAGTCAATAAATTCTTTATAACACCTTTGCAATCAACTCCTCTAATAGATTCAATATCAATTCTATTTATAGGCTGTTTATAAGCAATAATTGCTAATACTTCTAAACTTGCATTTGATAACATCAATTTCTTACCTGGTAAAATTTTAGCGATAAATGGTTCAAATTCTTTTTTTGTTACAAGCATATATCCACCACCTATATTTTTAATTTCAAAGGCATGATTGGTATACTTTTTATTAAGATTTTCTACAATCTCTTCTAAAGATGGTGTATCTCCGTTATCAAATATTTTTTTCAAATCTGATTGTTTTAATGGATGAGACAATACAAACAATAATGATTCAATAATTAATTCGTTATTCATCAGGCTTTAGCAGTGATATTTAATTTTATTTCAATCTGGCCAAATATATCTTTTTGTTTGCAAATAATCTCGCCAGTTTTAATCATTTCTAACAATGCTAGAAATGTTACAATAATTTCTAATTTATTATTCAATTTCTTTACCAAATTTTTTAATAAAAGGACGCCTTTATTGTCAAAATTAGAAATTATAAACTGTCTTTGATCTGCAAGAGACATAGTTTGTTTTTCTAAATAGAAAGTATCATCGATTGGAGCATTCGAAAGCGCTTCTTTAAATATTTTAGATATATCAAATAAAGATACCTCTCTTAAAAATTCTGTAGGACTACGTTCTATATCTGATAAATTAATATCATTAGGGCGGTAAAAAAGATCTTTATTATCATTTTGTATTTTTTGTAATTGATTTGCAATATTTTTAAATGTTTTATACTGCACTAATTGATTAACTAAAGCACTGCGTGGATCATCAATTTCAAGGCCTTCTTCATCTTCTTTTCTAGGAAGAAGCATTCTTGTTTTGAGGCGAGTTAACATAGATGCCATTAAAATAAATTCTCCTGCAATTGCAACATTAAGTTTTTTTGCACGATTTATAGTATCAATATATTCTTTGGTGATTTTTGATATTGGAATATCATAAATATCAATTTTGTCTCTTTTAATAAAATAAAGCAGTAAATCCAATGGCCCTTCAAAATTTTGAAGCTTCACAGTGAACATTTAGAGTATTCCAATCGATTTTTTGACGTCTTCTATGGTTTGTGCAGCTACACTTTTTGCTTTTTCTTGACCTAATTTCATCAAATCATAGACACTATCTGGATTATTTAAATATTCATCTCTTCTAGATCTTTGATCAGAAAAATATTCCATAATACAGTTAAAAAGTTCATTTTTAATGTCCATATATTTAAGACCAGGTGTATTATATCTTTCCTTAAGCTCTTCCACTCCATTTTTGTCTAGAAACAATGAATAAATTTTAAATAATGGAGTATTAATATCTTTTAGCTCATTTAATCCTGCAGAGTCTGTAACAATATTCATGACTTGATCCTTCATATATTTTTCATCACCAAAAATTGGAATAGTATTATTATAAGATTTACTCATCTTTTGATCATCAATGCCAGTCACTATATTAATATTTTCGTCAATATCAATGTCTGGCACAGTTAGCACATCGCCAAAAGCATTATTAAACTTGATTGCAATATCTCTGGTCATTTCTAAATGTTGTTTTTGATCTTTACCTACTGGAACAATATCAGAATGAAACAATAATATGTCAGATGCCATAAGAATTGGATAGGAAAATAGTCCCATATTTGGTTTTAATCCTTTGCTAATTTTATCTTTGTATGACGTAGATCGTTCCATCATTCCCACACTAGTAAAATTAGATAATATCCAAGCTAATTCAGTAACCTCTGCTACATGAGATTGAACCCAAATGGTAGATTTTGAAGGATTAAGACCTAATGCTAGAACATCACAAAAAGAAGTAAAGGTATTTTTCTCAAGCTCTTCCTTACTGCTCAAAGAAGTCAAAGAATGGTAATTTGCAATAAAACAAAATAAATCAGATGATTCCTGCAAATGAATCATGCGTTTAATCATTCCAAAATAATTACCAATATGCAATAAGCCTGATGGCTGTACTCCACTTAATATTCTTTTTGTACTCATATCAATTCCTCTTAGAAAATATATAATTTTCCCAATCTACATTTTTTTCTTTAACAAACTGTTTAAAATAAATAAATCTATTTGGTTTTCTTGCTTGTTTCATAAGTTTCATATTTGCTTCTTTGGGAGTTCGATTCCCTTTCTTAGAATTACAAGGAGAACAAGCTATAATTAAATTTTCCCATGTATCAGACCCTCCTTTTTCTTTAGGAAGTATATGATCAACAGTTAAATGAGATTTTGAAAGACAGTATTGACAAGAAAAATTATCTCTTACTAACAGATTCTTTCTATTCAAAACAACGTCAAGATTATTATGTTTCACATATCTCTTCAGCTTGACTACGCTAGGAATTTTCACTTTCATTGATGGAGAATGAGCGTAATCATTATAGTTATGAATGATATCAATTTTATCAAGAAAATAAAGACATAATGCTCGCTTTGATGAACATACAGCCAGAGGAATATAGCTTGCATTTAAAACTAAAGTGACATTGCCATTGAGTTTAGATACTGGATTATTGTTATACATTATGGATACAAATTTATAAAAATATGTTTGATTATAGAATAAGAATCCTAATCATCAAATTCCCATA
>MDSY01030023.1_pt1 | contig 11978 bp, 12 predicted proteins | sample 811131 | NCBI WGS metagenome assembly MDSY01 (sample SAMN05326643, study PRJNA326480) | marine metagenome | isolation source: seawater | place: Atlantic Ocean: South West | collected 2010
CCATATTTTCAATGATTCTAACTGCTATAGGTGCTGCTATTTGGTGGATGATGACTTTCTTCATGATTCCACACATGGTCATCGAAGGAAAAGGCCTTGGTGAAAGTTTGAAATCGAGCAAACAGATGTTCTTCAAATCCTGGGGTGAAAACATCACATCGGGAATGGGTATTGGATTAGTTACTGGATTCTTCGTCATCGTAGTTGCATTACTCTCATTTGTAATTACAGTAGCATTGGGCCCACTATGGATTGTTGGAGTAATTATTGGAGCGGTTGGAATTTCACTAGTAATCGCCTGGGGTAATGCGGCAGAGCAAGTCGCAGTCACTGCACTATACCTATATTCGAAGAACGGGCAAATGCCACAACTTTACCAAGAATTAGGAATGACTCAATTCCATCTGGGTCCAGTAAACGCTTGAAAATCAGCGGTTTAGTGTGCGGGTCCAGCGGTCACTCGCTGGGACTCCAACAACGTTTATTGTAGCGAAACTAACGCCTTTTATTTTGTATAACTTCTGACGAAATTCATCGAGGTTGAGTAAACAGCAAGGACAATGTGGCCTTGGGGGTTTGATTGTTATTCCAACCTCACCATCTTCTGCAACTTCGATATTTTGAACGATATCACGCTTGGCCCAAGCCTCTTCGTCGTGGGGGTCTCGCCAATCTGCGGCAAGACGTGCGACTCTCCTCTGCAGGGCTACGTGTTTACGGCTCACTCAATATCCTCCAATCGTAATTTCTCAACCTTGCCTTCAGCATCAGCCAATTCTGCCTGGCATGCTTTCAGAAGTTTAGATCCCTCTTCGAACAATTTGAGTGTTGCATCAAGGTCTGCTCCACCTGCTTCTAAAGCAGCCACAATTTCTTCAAGTCTTTTCATCGATTCAGCGTAACTCATTCTTGCACCTCAGTTTGTACCCTTCCGTCCTTCAATACCACCGTGAGAGGGTCTCCCGACTTCAACCCCACGACACTTGTAACCGGTATCCCGGCCTCATTTATGGCCATAGAATATCCTCGCTCTAGAACTCTGGTTGGATTGGTAGATGATAGGATGGAATCAAATGCAGTCAAGCGGTTCTTTTGGCGCATAAACATTTTATCGACTGCAGAATTAATGCGGTTTCCAATCTGAGTTTGTTTTAATCGGGCATTAGATATGCCGCGCATTGGCGCTGCACTTAATCGAATAATGATATTCGAAAGCCTCTCGTTTTGGCGAGCAAATATTCTATCGATAGCGAAATCAATTCTATCGCCTGTTTGCGAAATTATAGCAACTAATTCCTCTTTGATTGGTATCACTCGTTCAATCGCATTAGACGGAGTTGACGCCCTGACATCTGCAATCATGTCACTGACCAAGAAATCGGATTCATGACCTACTGCACTCACAACCGGTACTGGACACTCAATAATAGCCCTACAAACCGCCTCTAGATTGAATGACCACAGGTCTTCAGGTGAGCCTCCACCACGTCCCAGAATAATCAAATCAGCAGATTCCCCCGCCGCTTTTAGCGCTCGAACGATTTGGCTCGGCGCTTGATTTCCTTGGACTAAAACCGGGATTACAGTGTATGATAGTCCTGGCCAACGGTCTGCAATCAAACGTTCCATATCGGCAAGAGCGGCACTGCTATCTCCGGTGATTATGTGCAACTTCTTAGGAATTAATGGAGCTATTAATCGCGCCCTTTCCATCGTCCCATCATCTCGCCACCTCTGGATCAGTTCCTGTCTTATCTTCTCCATATCTCCAATGCTCTTTACCGGCTGAACACGGCTTGCTTTGAATTGCATACGGCCGGTTTTGACATAGACATCTATGCCTCCAAGGGCTACTAATTTCGAGCCTTCCTTTATGTCTTGAGAAGTGAAGGAGTTATTGCCTCCAAAAAATACACAATCAATCGAGCCATTACCATCAGTCAGCGTGAAATACGCATGACCGGAACGTGCCAGAGTTAGTTTGGTTAATTCACCAATTATCGCTGCATTAGCAAGATATGGGTCATTGACTAGTGCTTTGCGAGCAAGGGCCACATACTGCCCAACCTCAACCGGTTCACCCGCCATGCTAACAGATGTGCGTCCGTGGTTCTTGAATAATCGCATCTAGCATAGGAAGGAGTTTTGAGGGGGAGGCTAGTCCCCGACTTCGTTCCAGTACGGGGTTGGCCCCTTCTCGGAATGGTGATAATATGTCAGATAAGGATACTTCAGCGGGCAATTCCGATGATGATGAGGATTGGATGTCTTATGCCAATACTGGATTTGGTTCTACAGATTATTCTCTTTGGGATGATGCAGAAACTGCAACCGAAACCAAAGCAGTACCAGATTGGACTGAAGAAGAATTACAACTCGATACCGGTGAGGAAGAGATTCCTGCAGCGCCACGTCATGCTGGTTTGAAACACCTGGTAAGAATCGGTACTTGCAATCATTGCCTAGGCCGAGTTAGTGGCAAGAAGAGATTCGGCCAATCAAGCCTAGATTGTGGGGTTGAAGTCAGAGCATCCGTAGTTGAATCAGATTCAACAATGGGCCAAGCAAGAGAGAAGGAACCACTGTGTCCATTTTGTGAGAATCTATTCGAAGAAGCCCCTCTACTCGCTCAATTAATCAAAGAAGCAATCGGAGAAAGAGAGTGTTTCCGTCTTCAACTGGGCGCTAGAATTCCTAAAGACCAAACCGAAGCAGAAGATCACCTGCGCAAGAGATTTGGCGCTGGCGGTTCAGCAGCGCTAAAGCCTAGTTTGGTAGAAGAGGTTGCTCGTCAACTAAAAGACATAGATTTCGGAGTTAAATTGGTAATTGACAAGCCAGAAATATTGACTCTAATAGACGTTCTAACCTTGACTGTTGAACTTGACATTAGGTCTCATTACGTCTATGGACGATATCGAAAACTAGAACGTGGCATCCCGCAATCAAAGTGGCCATGCCGTTCTTGTAAAGGACGAGGTTGCGATAAATGTGACCAAACTGGTTTGCAATATCAATCATCAGTTCAGGGCTTAATTGGAGATCCTATACTGGACTTATTTGGCAGTAAAGAACATGCTTTCCATGGCATGGGAAGAGAGGATATTGACGTTAGATGTCTTGGAAGAGGGCGTCCTTTCGTTATCGAATTGAAACGTCCTATGAAGCGAGAAGTTGACAGTGAAATGGTGATGAAAGTAATCAACGAATCGTCTTCAGGCCAACTCGAAGTAACCGATATGCGGCCTTCTAATCGCAGCGAAGTTGTGCGCGTAAAAGACACACCTGCTGAGAAGTCTTACACCATCCGTTATCGAATTGAGCCATTGACTCAAGAGGGCCTAGATACGCTTACTCAAGTCATGGAAGTTCCGAAGAATAACCAGGACCGAAACCGCCGCCGCAGAGACCACCATCGCGGTAAGAAAAGGCAGTTGAAAAACGATGAAGAAGAGGCTCCAGAAATCGATTATTCGAGTTTAAAGAAGGCTGAATTAACCGCTCTTTGTGAAGAGAAAGGATTGGCTAAGAGTGGCACAAAAGACGTCTTAATTGAACGTTTGAAGGATGCTAAAGAAGAATCTCTGCCTTTGCCCAATGAAGACTATGTTATGGAAATAATGGAGAAGTTGCAAGGGTGTACCCTTGCTCAGAGAACTCCTGAGCGTGTAGCGCACCGCCGAGCTGACAAGATTCGTAAAAGGAAAGTCATCCAGACATCAGGGCCTTCGGTTGGAGTTAATTCTGATGGGGTTATGATTGCTGAATTTAGTTTGAGATGCGAATCTGGAACCTACGTCAAAGAAACTGTACATGGCGACGGCGGAAGAACCCAGCCTTCAATCGCGTCTTTAATCAAGGCGAAATGTACGGTCGAATGGCTCGATGTTGCCGATATTCACGCTGATTAAGCGCGTCGCGGTGCTTATATGGGTCAGTTAGGTCGGCAGGTTGCTTCCAATGGTCTTATGACACAAGAAGCAGGAGTGCGATTAACATGCAGCGATCCAAAGGGCAACGCCAAGGCACCCGATCTATTCTACGCAGAGGACGTCATCAGAAGGGACGTATCAGCATCTCACGCATCATGCATGAGTACGTTGAGGGCGACCGTGTTGCTATCGTTTTAGACGGTGGACAACAGATGGGAATGCCTCACCGCAGATTCCAAGGAAGAACTGGATTTATCCAGAAACGCCAAGGTAAAGCATGGGTCGTCGCAGTTAAGGATGGCAACATGCAGAAGACTGTAGTTGCTCGTCCAGAGCACCTTCGCCCACTGGAGTGATATCAATGACTGATGAAGGCACATTTACAGATTTCTCTTCCGTACGCGACATGCTTCATGACGCTCAAGAACGCCGTGGCTTCCTTACCTATGAACAGAAGGCTGCTCTACAGCATGCTGAGTGGGCTGCTAGCGACAATCGCAATGGCTACCCTACAACAGGAAAGACATTCACGGATATGTTCGCTGCAATCATGGAGATTGAACTATTCCAGAAATACCCAGAGTTGGCTGCTAAATTGGCAGAGCTTATGCCAATGCACTCCGATGATGTACGCGCAGTTATCGCTAGCCGCCGTATCTCAATCGATGGTGATGATGTTGAGAAAGTCCTCGACATTGTCCGCCAACATGTCAAATGAAACGCTACGGTCGGTGAGCAAAAATGCGTAACGATAGCAGGGGCGGACAGCGTAGGAACAACCCGCGTAACGACAAACCAGATCCTTTGTTGAAGGTTGAGTGGTGCCGAGTTATCGAACACCCTAATGCTACTGGCGTTATTGTCGTAGTAACCGAACCTGCCCTGCACATCATTCGTCTACGCGCTAAATCAGATGCAGGGATGCAGATGGTCGGTGCAAGAATCTACATGGGTATCGACCATTCAAAGCGTGAAGTGGTTCAAGATATTCTTGGCTTTGCACGTATCCGTGACCTATCTAATTCTTCATCTCAGGAACTTCCTGTAATCATCCAACAAATCATTGAAGATTCACCCGAAGTTTTCATCCAACAATTTTTCAACCGTGCAGGAAACCTATCTCTGAAGATGCATGCTTTCGAACTACTAGCAGGCGTTGGAAACAAGAAGGCAATGGAAATGGTTGCCAAGCGTGGCCGTGCAGGCTGGGAAAACTTCTCGCAACTCGATGAAGACTGTGGAATTAAATCTGCAGAACTTCTTGCAAAGAGGTTCGTTTCAGAAATAGAAGATAGAAGTCTTCTACCTCGACTAATCGACCTATTACTTCGACAGGAGGAGTGATTACTATGGGCCATGGTGCCCGTGTTCTGATAGAACGCCTGCGAATGCGTCAGGACAATATCAAGTCTCTAGGTCAACACTTTCTGAACAATGAAGAAGTCTTGGACGAGACGATGAAATTAGCAAATGTAAGTCCTGATGACAATGTAATAGAGGTCGGACCAGGTCCTGGAGTTCTGACTGAGAGACTACTCGCTAGTGGTTGCAATCTTACTGCCATAGAAATCGATGCGGGAGCATGCGAATACCTTCGTGATACATTCCCCGGAATCAATTTAATCGAGGGGGATGCTCTTGAGATTAAGTGGCCAACTGCAAACAAAGTCGTCGCAAATATCCCGTACCAAATATCTTCTCCGCTGATCGATGTTATTACTCGAACTCCTTCGATACAAGACGTCGTTATGCTAGTTCAAGAAGAATTTGGTGAACGCTTGGTCGTTGAATGGGAAAGCGATAGAGGAAGTTTGGGAATGTGTACTATGCTAGACTGGGATTGTACTTTCGAGATGCGGGTTGGGCCACATTGCTTTACACCATCTCCTCAGATTCATTCCCGATTGGTTACGATGACTAGAATAGAATCCCCTGAAAATTCTAAACTTACAAAAATGTTGATTCGGCAAGCATTTTCTCAAAGGCGTAAAAAAATCCGAAATACCCTTGCAAAAGCTCCCAAGCGAATTGCTAGAGTGAACGGTTGGCATGCAAAAGTGTATCGTGAGGCCATGCAGTCTATCGATTGTGAATTTATTGATGAGAGACCTGAAGACCTTGATATCGAGGATTGGCTCGAATTGGCACGACTTCTCGAAGACGCGCGTACGGCGATGGGTTGACATCTAACCGCCCACTCGGCCAGTCTCGTCGGAGGGGTGCAAATGGCAAAGAAGGACACATATCTTGCCTTATTACGTCGAGGAATTGACGAAACCACAGCAATGCAATTGGCAGATGCTGGTATCAAGATTGGCGACCTCAAGAAGATCGACAAATCTCAACTGGTTGAAAATTATGGATTGAAACCAGATATTGCAGATGGTGTCCTAGATATCATCACTGCAGGACCACAATCTCACGGTAAAGAGAGATTCCTTTCCAAGGTTTTAGCACCTGAACGTAAGCCCGAGAACAAGATTGAAGAATTAAAGTTCAAGCGTAAGCAAAAGGACGTACTCACAGAATTGGCTGAGCAAAAAGAACGTCTAAAACTCGCCAAGGTCGAAGCATTCCGTGCTAAGAAACTAGTAATGAATCGCCTAGGTAAGACAGTTGAATTGATTGTCAAACTTGAGAACAACCTTCACGATGAAGGCAAAGATGACCAGAAAGTAAAGATTCGTGACCAACTTGAAACACGTGGGCTAGAGGCTGCACGTGATCATGAGATGCTCGAAATTGAAGGCACTCCTCAAGACATAGTAGACTTCCGTAGAAAGATAGTTCCAAAACTAATTCTTCACGCATGCCCTGAGTGTAAAGAGGAAATGGACCCTCGTACAAGCAGGAATCCCGATGATCGTGAAAACTGGTCATTCATCTGCTGGGAATGTGAAACACCGTTCTCGCCAGGACTATCTCTCGCAGTGGATGCAGTAATGGAAAACGGCGGTAGAATCGAAGTCGACCCTGATGCTAGACCAAGAAACCCAGTTCCACCTAAACCTGCATCACAGGACTTTTCTACAATCAACGAGTTGGTTAAGGCAGAATTAGCACAAACCGGGGCAGATGCAGACTCTATGACTCAAGAAGCAGAAGAGTCCGCTTTGACAAGTGGATTGATGAGTATCAATGATTGGATAGACCAAACTCTTGCTGCTAAGGGTTACATTCAGGCTCAAGAAGATCGTGAGGATTTCATTCTGCGTACAGGCGCAGGAGCTACCAAGTTCAACAAGTGGATGAAGAAAGCTGGACTTTACTTCAACAAGCAGACTGGCCGTTGGTCACGCTGGGAAGACCGTTGAGGGGCTTCTATGGGCCTCATCCGTTTCCTACGTGGTGCTAAATTACTTGGGCAAACAAAAGAGATACCAGGCAAGTCCCTGGTAGAACATGCACACGCTGCTAACGTCGACATTTCTACAAATTGTACCAGTGGTAATTGTGGTTCATGCATGGTTACCTTACTATCGGGCGAGGTAAGTTTACCAGACCCGCTTACTCCTGGCTTAGATGAAGAAATTGTTGAAGAAGGAGCTAGACTAGGTTGTATTGGAATTCCTTCAGGTGATGTAGACATCGATATTCTACCGCCAATTTGATGTGATCTTATGTCAATTCCAATTTGGATTTGGGCGATAAATATTATCGGAGTCTTAGTCGCAGTGAGGTTTTTGGCTTGGCGTTTGAAGTCCAAATTAGCAGAAGTTGAAGAACGTCATGTGATGAGTGGTATTCGGCATAGAAATCGCTTAGATGAATCCGAATAGTTACCCAAAGTGCATATGAGTGGCAGGTAGAGGCCTGAATATGGCCGAACTTCGATTACAGACAACAGGTGCAGGGGTAATTCCTTCCTCAGAGTTCAATCTTGATAATTTTGAAGAGGTAGTCAAAGGTAAGGGAACTGCTTGGCTTGATATTCTCAAACCAGATGACGAAGTAAAACAATGGCTAGAGAGTACAGGAGTGGACGAATTAGCAGTCGAGGATATTTTTGGCCATGCTAGCGATACAGTTCAGAGATTTCAAAATCATCGATTCATTGTAGTTCGGGCGAGAGATGCAGATAACAGATTAGACACCGAGCCAGTTGCAATTATTCTTCGTGGAAATTTAATGATAACAGTACGGGGAACTAGAATACCTGCTCTGGATGTTTTTAGCCGTAGACTCAAGACAGCAGATGATGATGAAATTGCGATTGGAGTAGACTTTCTTCTTTACGAGTTATTGGATTCTATTGCTGATGACTGGACTCCAATCTTGTCTGAATATTCCAACAAGTTAGATGACTTAGAGTACCGGGTATTCGACCCTTCTACTTCTTATGAAGGACTACTAGAAGGCCTTCACGATTTGAAACGGTTATTACGTGAAGCATCTAAATCGATAGAATCTCTTCAATCATCCTGTTTACGATTATTGAAACCGGGAGAGAGATTGATCGATGAATCTTCACTTGCATTCTTTACTGATTTACAACAACTCGCAAATGCACTGGTCAAGAGATGTTCAGCTTATTCAGCAGGTGCTACCAGTACCAGGGACTCCTATCTATCCCATGTTAGCATGGATTTAGCACGTTCAAATGCTAAACTTACTGAAGTGATGACTACTCTAACAATTATTGGTGCAATAATGCTACCTTTGACTTTGATAACGGGTATTTTTGGCATGAATACCAAATTGCCCGCTCAACTTGATGAGATTGGTGGGTTTTGGACAATTATGGTTGGTATGATTCTGTTTAGCATAATCATGCTGAGTTGGTTCCGTCGTAAGAAATGGATTTAATCACTCTTCTTGAGTAGATTTAGACTTAGGCTCAATCAGGCCCAGTGCTGCAGTTGTGAGAACCATAGAGGCAATTAATGACAGCATAATCATCATTGCTGAGAATAAGCCAAACGTATTGAATAATCCCATTGATGAGGTCGCTATAATTGAGAATCCAGCAATGTCAGATACCGCAGAACCAACCAATGCAAGAGCGCATGCTCCTCCAACACCGTGTAGTGCTTGGCGATGGCTCTCTCCTTTTTCTATACCTTCGCGATACCGTTCGGTAACGTGTATACAGTAATCAATACCCACTCCTAGAGAAATTGTAGCAATAGTTACAGTGACAATATTTAGAGAATATCCAAGGGCAAATATCAGGCCATATAGCCAAACTACAACCAGAAGAATAGGTGCTAGGGAAATCATTGCTTGCTTAACAGAGCGGAATCCGATAGATAGTGTAATCAAAACAAACAATGAACCCAAAAAGAGGGACGATTGCATTTCAGATTGCATTTTATCACTTGCAATGAATCTTGTAACCGGCTTACCAGTTAGCATGACCCAAGTTAGGGGCTTATCCTCTTCAGTATCCCCTGGCTCTTCCCATGTACCAGATGACAAGTTTAGCAGAGGTTCCAAGTCTCTCTTGATTTCTTCAATACCCGGTCCCATTGAAGGGAAGTCTTCTGGCGAAGTAATACCAAATCTGACGAGCATCATATCGTAGGTAATAGGGTCTCCATCCATAGATAGCCATACTCGCTGTGGATCAGGTTCTTCACTTGGTGAAATATACAAATCCATCAGGGATGACGGAACCTCAGTTCCCGGAATCCCATCCAATGTGAGTACACCATAGAAGAACACAATACAATCTCTGTCAGTCAGATCAGCAGCACCTAATATGCCCTTAGTCGAACATCCGGACTCATTAAATCCGTGGTCCCAAAATACTTGGCGGTCTGCAATCATTGAGGCCACAGCGGCTTCAACGAATTCATCAATAGCGAGTAAGCCGACCCTGTCATCAGGTTGTCGAGTCATTTTATCTTCGACTCCTTCAGTTTTCTCATCAGCATTTTGTCTGAATTCATCTAATGCGGCAAATACAGCAGGATCAGCAACATCACCTTCCAGTAGTAGGAATGCAGGCTCACCCTCATCCGAGAATCTCTCGTTAACCACGCCTACTCCGAATGCGAAATCAGAATCTTCGTCCAAGAAATCATCAACAGCGAAGTCGCCTTCTAACTGCATCATTCCCCAAGCCGCAGGAAGGGTCAAAATCAGACATATTGCGGCAATTATAATCGGCCGCTTTCCGGTTCCAGATTTCACAGCAATCCGTTGTAAGACCTCTTTTCTCTTCTGGTTTTGATTAACTTCAGGGACTGTATTATTCCCTCGCTTTTCCATCCATTCATCAAAGGAAACACGAACTAAAGGAGCCCACAGCCCGGTAAGTAGGAATGCAGCTAATACTCCTAGTGCCGCTTCTATTCCGAATGACCTCAGTGCAGCAACATCGCTAAACAGATTAGCGCCAAATGCAGCCATTGTTGTCAGGCTGGTTAGCATGATTGCTCTACCAACTCTCCTAACAGTAATCTCTCCAGCGGTTATGGATGAACGGCCTAAACTTCTTTCTTCTTTGTAGCGATGAAGAGCATGCAATGAATCGTCTATGCCCAGGGCGAGAACTAAAATCGGTAACAGATTAGAGAATTGCGAGCGAGATATTAGGTCCATTCCCATCCATGAAAACAGGGATGCAGAATGGCCGATCAAACCTTGCATCCACATTAAAGCGCCACCTAGAGCCATCGAAACAATTGCTACATCAGACCATCTTCTCAAGGATGCATACAGCAGGATTATGATTACAAAACCCATTGCGAAAACCAATCCACCAGAGTTTTGTAACTCACGATTGACTTCGACATTGACGGCTTGTCCAACGATTATGGTCAATGAATTGTTATCGTGACTACGAATCTGTCCTTCAAGGTGCATGACCGACCATTCGATAGAACAAGGTGATTCAAGGCTTAGACAGTAATCGGATGTGTAATTTGGAGGATTAAGAACTAATTCGGTTCCACTTAATCTGTATCCTCCGATTTTGAAACCTTCATCATCATAGGAAATTGATTTCTCTGAATGAGCGTCCTTCCATACATTGGTCCATCCAGCATCCAATAATGCAGCCCTATCAAGTTGGACCAGCAGCCAGGAAGCAGATGCTGACCAACGCCCAGGGCCTGGTCTAGCGTCTTTCCATGAGCCATCATCTTGTAGTATTCCTCCAATCGGTCCCCCGACAATACCTGCGTTCTCACTGGCACCGACAAAACCTCTGTCGAGTGTTAGCCATCTAAGGAATGCTGACCCATTGGCATCGGCCATTCTAACAGCAGCTAAGTCAATGTGGGCTTGAGTTAAGCCATCATCATCGAAGGTTAGGCAATCTAGTATTCCACAATCATACCAATTTGTTTGTGGTGGTTCACTTCCAGAAAAGGTCAATGTTGGCTTTGTTAACGCAGATTCATTTGCCATGAACCCTCTAAAAATGTCTGCAAGACTCATTACTCCGGCTGTTTGCAATTCAGTTACATCATTGATGAACGGCTTCAAGTATTGTCCTAGTTCATGATTGTAGATGACATCGTGCTTAGCATCAATTTCTCTTAGAATGGTGAGATTTAGAATTCCTCCGTCAGTCGCAGTAATTCCTTCCCATTCTTCACCAGCCTCAATCGTTTCAGATACCTCTGGGAAACTAGCCCAGTCTGGCGTCCCGTCACTGAGAGTTGGGACTGGAACCGGGGTAGAGCCCACCATTGATGGATCCCTCACACTGACTACGAATGCCAGAATTATTTCAGTGGTATCAAACTCTTGATTTATCATCCGCTCAGCATTAAGTTCGGGTGAATCCATATCATAAGATTCCATATCGATTGGTTCAAGCGCCTTCAATGCACCTGGCACCATCAAAATTGTCAGAATAAATACAACTACGTGCACCTTTCCACGATTAGCGACCAAGACCTTTGATAACGCGTCAAAGTCAGCCATTGTTTGCCGGCTTCTCTTCTTGTTATTGAACAGTTGTATTCATGTGTGTGATATGTAACGCAGGTCCGTGCGGGGGTCGCCCAGCTTGGTCAACGGCGGTGGGTTTAGGTCCCATTCCTTATTGGTTCGCAGGTTCGAATCCTGCCCCCCGCATCTGTGAAAACGCCA
>MDSY01126979.1_pt1 | contig 11978 bp, 15 predicted proteins | sample 811131 | NCBI WGS metagenome assembly MDSY01 (sample SAMN05326643, study PRJNA326480) | marine metagenome | isolation source: seawater | place: Atlantic Ocean: South West | collected 2010
CTACAGAATGCTTCAGCATCACCAACAGAATCAATGAGATCTAATGTTTGAATCCCATTCTTACTGTAGTGAGCACTATAGGTACTACTCACATAATCTGAGATCTCTTTAAGGATCTCACCTTCATTGTACTTCAATTTTCGCTCCATACATGATCTATATCCCCATGATAACATTGAAATTGATTTCCGTCAAGATCAACCACATTAATTCTGTGAGTTGCTTTCCATTCCTCACCTCCATCCCCGACAATACGGACACTCCTACCGTCTTTGAGACGGAGGATGTGTCCAAGGTATCCATCAAACGGTTTCTCCATTTTCTTCTCCGTTTACGTTTACATCTGCATCTATCTTATCATATAATTCTAAGAATGACTGCTTAGTTTCATCATCAAATCTATTTACGCAAACTTTGATAGCTTTCATACGATTGTTCCAGATTGCAAAGGCACGGATAACATGTACTAGACGACGAGTAGAGATAACTTCATCAATACCACCATCGTTAAATGTCTTACGAATAATGTCTGCCCAGTTAGCAAGGTTCTCGCAGAATTTCTTATCAAGTACACCTAGATTACCTGCTGCCTTCTCAAGAATCTTTTGCTCAGTTTTAACATGAGGATATTCTTGCTCAAAGGTTAAAGCAAATCTCTCAAGGAATGCTTCATTAAGAACATTAGTTCCTATGAATCTACCATCATCAGATCCCTTACCTTTAGTGTTAGCAGTTGCAATGATGTTGAATCCTGGTTTACGTTCTACATAACGACCAGTCTTCTTAATGAATAAACCCTTACCTTCAAGAACAGATTGTAAGCAAAGAATCTTATTAGATGCTAGATCAACTTCATCAAGAAGTAGAACTGCACCTCTCTCCAATGCTTCAACTACAGGTCCGTTATGCCATACAGTTGCACCATTAACAAGTCTGAATCCACCGATTAAATCATCTTCATCAGTTTCAATAGTAATGTTAACTCTTATAAGTTCTCTCTTAAGAACAGCACATGCTTGCTCTACAGAGAATGTCTTACCATTACCAGACATACCAGTAATGAATGTAGGATAAAAGATCTTTGATTGAATAACTTTCTTTACATCAGCAAAGTTACCAAAAGGAATATAGTTTGGATCCTTATCAGGAACTAGATTTTTTTCAACAGCAGGTAATGCTGCAGGTGCATGATAAGTCTTCTCTAATTTTTCTGCGATAGTTAGTTTCCATGTTCCACGCTTAACATAAAACTCACGTAAGCGTTTAGTAGCAGTTGCATATTTTACACCAAAATGTTTTGCTGCAACTTTAACATGGTCTGCATTAATGTTTCTACCGAATTCATTGTTTAGGTATTCTGCTAATTGTGCAGAGGTCAAATCGGACTTAGCTGGCATTGGATTTCTTTTGTTTGTATGTAATAAGTATAATGGATTGAGATAAGAATGGGGAAGATAATGGACACTTCCCCAACTGGTCTAGCATACGTAATCAATAAATGAATTAAGAATCTTTTTACTAGTTGCTTTACTCTTAATCATCTTTTTAAAAGCACGAGAGATTTCTGCTTTTGCTGCACCTTCATTTACATCTAAGACAGCTTCTTCATCCATATCTTTATTTGATAAAGCATATAGTGCTGTGTATGATACAGGGTTAGGAATAATAGCAGATTTTTCCTTTCGCCATTGCTTCTGTACATCATCATAAAATACATTACGAGCAAATCTATGTACAAAATTAGATAACTGATTACCAGCAAGAATTCTAAATCCTAATACATTAACTTCAGGGAAACGATCTTGTAACTGCTGAATGAATATATTAGTCTCTTCCTGATATGCGAAGTTACCATATACACGTCCTGTTTTACGATCACGAAGAACTACTTTGTAATCACAACGACGTGGACGTATCTTTTCATCTTCATCAGTATAATGAACTGCTGCTCCATAAGCACTAGGATTAGCTTCTCCATCAGTTAATATACAAACATTAACTTTCTGTAGATCATTCTCTCTCTTGAAATTAGGAATGATATAGTTTAATAAAATAATACCTTCATTCAATGGTGTACCAGATAGACCTAATCCTGGAGTTGAAGAATAATGAACATAACCACCACGACGATGATAATAGTTTGCTTCACGAAATAGATTCTTACACTGTCTCTCATACTCACGTGCATTACTACGTGATGAAATGAAATTAACAAGATGGAAAAATCTAGGATCTATGAAAATTTTATTCTTTTCAATTCCTTCATGATCAACATACTCACCATAGTAACGTGAACCAAGATCATATTCTCCACCATTATCAATAGCACGTTGAGCGATTACCCACTCGTTAGTGAAAGCATATACTTCAAATGGGATTTGAACTTTCTTACAGAAAGAAGTCAATTTAATTAACTGCTTAACTGTAGGAAGAATCTCATATGCCATAGAACCTGACCAATCTAAAAGAAAGATCATGCCATGGTTTTTACCATCAGGAACTACTGTGATCTTTTTAAAGAGATCTTCGTTGTATTTGTAAGTATGGAGTTTAGAAGTATCAAGAACTCCTGTCTTAGCAACACCAGCACGAGCGTAAGCATCAGCAGACTTTCTGCATTCAAATTCTTTAACAAGATAGTTTACCTCCTTTTGAGATGATTGACGGAAATCACGATATTCTCTATCAACTTCTTCATAATGTCCTGCTGCAACAGTATCTACATTGACTTGATCAATCCAATCATGTACATCTGTCCAATCAGCTATGTGTCTATCTAGTGGTACTGTATCTGGAATTTCAACATATGTTGCATCATTGTAAGATTCACTAGATAGTCTCTCAGACTTACGTTCAAACTCTTCTTGTGTACGAACAATATCACCATCATTATCACCACCATAACCATCACTATCACCCTCTTCATACATAGCATCTTCTAGTTGATCTAAAAGATCTTGATCAGGTGAAGAAGTTGATCTAGTAACTTTAAAATCTTCGTTGTCACCATCTTCATTTCCTTCTGAATCAAATTCACCTTGTTGTTGTGAAGAATCTTGTGGTGTAAAGTCTTCATCTTCTTCACCACTATCACCAAACATAGGATGTGATTCTTCTTCGTTCTTTTTCTGTTGTAAACTATAAACGTCTTTTGCAATTTCAAGAACTTCTTCAAATGTTTCTGCATCTTCTGTACGTTGAACAAATACTTTCTCATCCTCTTCAAAAGGAATAAGTGCATCAGCACCACATTTGAAATGAAGATTTATACGATCAATTAAAGTAAATGTAGATGTATCTTCTCCAGCAATACCAAAGAAATCATCATTATTAAGTTCTCTATATCCACCAGCAAAACTCTTTTTAAGACCAGGATACTTACGCTTCATCAACTTCTCAATACGAGCATCTTCAATTACATTAACGTAATCTCTAGGGCACTCACTATCAAGTTCTTGATTTGGTGTGAACAATGCATGTCCAACCTCATGACCGACTAGCATATCATATACAATGCTGCTTGCTTTGTCCCATAAAGGAAGAACAAGTACACGACTCTCAACATCAAAGGATGCAGTTGGTACCTTCTTACTCTCCACAACTAAATTCTCAGTTGCTAGAAGTTTAGCAAGGTTACCTTTAATTTCTTGTTGGTTGGTAGAGTACATACGTTTCTTTGTTTGATATACTTAGTATAACGCATAATACAGTTAGCCAACCAGTCCATGTGTCACTTCGTTAACTGTCTCATGGACAACAGAATAGTTCTTTTCTTTTTCAACAGTAATAGTTCTGTCAAATTTATCGTCTAAGTTCTGCTTGTGGGAGATTACGAAAACTTTAGTGCTATCGTCAAAATTACGTAAGATCCAACCCAGATCAGAAGTACCAGACTGATCAAGCGATCCGTCAAAGATTTCATCTAAGATTAATAAGTTAGTGTCCACGCTATTCTTAAGCTTAGCAATAGAACGCCAAGTGAGTAGAAGAGCAATATCAATGCGAGCTTTTTCTCCTTCCGAGAAACTGTCATAGGAAAATATATCACGATACCTACTCTTAATTATTTCTTCAAAGTTCTCATTAAGGGTGAAATTGACATAAAACTCCATCTTTTGTAAGAATTCGTTAATCATCTTATTCATTTTAGGAAGGTATGTCTTAATGATTCTAGTTTTAATACCGTTATCTTTAAGTAATTGATTTGCAGTAGTAAGTACAGCACGATCCTCTTTGAGATCTGCTGATAACCTAGATAAAGTTTTCTTACCTTTAACCAATTCTTCTAGTTTTACAAACTCTGCTTTCCTATCAACATTATCAGATTGCAATTCAGTGATCTCTTCATTAATAGAATCAATCTGTTTACGAATTGTCATTAACTGATAGTTAGATTGACTAACAGTAGTGTTTAAATTATTTACTTCTGTAGATAACTCAGTAAACTTTTCAAACCTAGTCTCTTCTTCTTGTATAGCTTTAACTAGTTCGTCTTCACCTACAGTCATCTCATCCAACTTATCTTTACCTTGTGTCAACTTCTCCTGACGAAACTCATTTGATAGTTCTTGTGTACAGGTAGGACATACGTGGTTATCTTCAAAGAAACTATGTTCTTTCTTACATGTCTGCAATTTACCTTGTAGTTTTATAAGATAAGTGTTTAACTTCTTTAATTTCGTATTTGATTTTTGATACTCCTGCATTTCTTCATTAAGATTTCCGATTTCAACTGTTAACAATTCTATATCATTGTTAGCTTTGGATTCATTTTTCTTATATTCTTCTATCTTTTCTTTCTTCCTATCAATCTCATCCTGAGTTCTCTTCTCAAGAGTAAGCATATGTTGCTTCTGTAAATCAATCTTATCTTTCAATAGATCTAATTCATAATCAACATTCTTTACTTCATCATTATTTTCTCTAACTTTATCTCTAAGCAATAGATTCATTGTAGAGAATACTTTAATATCTAAGATGTCCTCAATGATCTCTCTACGTTGTGTGGTAGGAAGACGCATAAAAGGAACAAAGGTACTAGAACCTAATACAACAATTTGTGTAAATGATTTATAATTTAATTTTAATACGTTCTTTTCTAAATTCTTTTGTTGTTCTGCTACACTAGATTCTTGATCCCATAAAGTTCCATTACAATATATCTCAAACTTATTAGGTTTGATACCACGAATAACTTTATAGCTTGACTTACCAATACTAAATTCTATCTCAACAATAGTATCTTTTTCATTGATACTATTAACCAACATTCCTTTATTGATTTTTCTAAATGGTTTCCCAAACAAAGAAAAGGTCAACGCATCTAAGATGGTTGACTTACCAGCACCGTTACTGCCGACAATTAAATTTGTTCTATAATTAGTTAGATTAATTTCACTAAAGGTATTGCCTGTTGAGAGAAAATTCTTCCAACGAACTTTTTCAAAAATTATCATTCTATAGGTTCATCAGGTGGTATTAAAAAATCATCAGGGGTGATTATGGAAAAACGTTGTCCACGCTCTTGACACGCCCCTATTATAACATGGTCTTCCATTTCTACAACCTCCATAGGAGGATATCCATCTTCAGTAGACATCATCATAAGATATCGGTCTGCGTCATCTGGATGGAGAAATATTGGTATGACACGATTCTCGGATTCATCCCATACGGAATATACTCCATCAGGTTTATTCTGTAGAGTTAGGATGAACATTAGACAACTTCACAACTTTCCATATATAGTGATCTCATTAGAGTCTTGAGAGCAGTTTTATCTACGGAGATCTCTACTTCATCAATGTATTCATTGAGTAGTGTCATGGTATCTTTAGTCTCAAGATCTGCATCATCAACATCATCTGTATTGATTAATGTCTCAACAACTTTAACATCATGTACTCCTACATTATATAAACGATCAACCAGTGTTTCAAACATTTGGTAGTCACGTTTCTCTTCAACGATGAGTTTAACAAATTGCTCTCTATAATCAGACACATCGTATTTGTTGTAGTCTGATTCAATGTCGTTGTAGTAAAGCTTTTGAAATATTTCAAAGGGGTTCTCCACAAATCTGAGTCTATCACTTTCAGTATCATAGATATGAAACCCACGAGTATCCTTGTAATCATTCCAGAACATCTGATAAGGGTTGCCTAGGTATTGAACATTTCCTCTCTTTGATCTATGATGAAAATGTCCTGACCATACACGTTTAAATTTTTTAAAATCACTTACATTAAATCCACCATCAAAATGCATTCCAGGTGTGACTTCAAAACCATCACACTCAAGATGACCACACATCACATTGGCATCAGACTCTTCCATTGATTCCAAAGCTTGCTTCTTATTTCCAGAATTAATCCATGGCATCATCAAGAATTTTTGTCCACCTACCTTTATATCTTTTGGTTCTGTATAGATGGTTATATTTCTATACTCTTCTAGAAGAAGTTCTGGTGAATTAATCTTATTAGTGTTCTTATAGTACGTTGTATGATTCCCAAGAATCATGTGTACATCAAACCCCTTAAGTCTGTCAAAATAATTTGTCTTAATCCGATTAAGAGTATTAAAGTCCACAGACTTTCTGTTATCAAAAGTGTCACCCAGATCAAAGACTGTAGTGATACCTTCTCGCTGAAGAGTAGGGAAAAATATCTCATCATAAAATTTTTGCCAGTAGTTCCAGAACGCAAGAGAACCCTTACGTCCATCAAGATGTTGATCAGTTATTACTGCTATCTTCATAGTTGAGTAAAGATTCTTTAATAAAAAATTTGTGTCTTTTGTGTGGAGATGACTCTCTTATCTTTCTAACAAAATGCAAACCACGTTGTAGTGCATTATAATTTTCACTCAGATTCATACGGTTTTATAATAATACGATTATTTTCATAATCTGCTTTGAACTCTAGCTGAACATCATATGGCCACATAAGTTCTTCATACAATGCATTGAGACGATCCATGTCTTCCCAAAGATTATTGATATGTTCTGGTAAATGTTCTTCTTCCATTAGCGATTCATTTTAGTTTCAATGTTTTCTTTGATACCAGTCATATCAGAATAAGAAGCATTCATACCTGACATACTACCATCATACTTGTCAGAATGCATTACCTCATCATAACCAGAACGTTCTAATATCTTACCTTTAATTTCTAATTGCTTTTTCTCCTTCTGTATTCGTCTCAAGAATGCATAGTATATAATCTGTGTAAAGTATGCAAAAGGATTTTTAGATTTCTCTGGATCAAAATTATCTATGTACTGTAAACAGTTCTCAATGCCATCACATATCATATCCTCACGAAACATGTAGTTAACAAAGTTTGGTTTATATGATAGATGTGTAGCAATCTTTAAAAAACACTCGCCTAAGTAATTGGTTACACGAGGTCTCGGTTTACCTGAATCTCTAGCAACATGAACCATGTGCCGATAGTCAGTAATCGCTGCAAGGAACTCTTTATTGTTGACGTAGTATTCAGTCTTTTTTCTTTTCATTACTGCTGGTGCCATGGTGTGATTACCATTATCATGCATTAAGTGTAACACAGATAAATGGATTTGTCTAGGGGGCTTGACACATCCTCAGAAAATCAGTAGACTAACTCTGTCAAGGGTTCAAGGATGAATCTAGCTTTTTTTAAATATATCTTCTAAGTTCTTCTTGGTCTGATTTATAGATCCAAGATAACCAGAAGTTCTAGGTAACTTATTACCTCTACCAGTTAGAGATTTTCCATTCTCTAATCTCTTCATAGTCTTTTCATAGAAATCAATAATAGGAGCTCCTAGTTCAGACATAGTAATTATATGATCTCTATTAACAATAAACATTTGATCAAAGGTAGCAGACATCCATTCTTTAAAAGAGAATCCAGATATTTCTAGATCACCTTTTCTAGTTTTAGCTTGCTCTACTTGTAAAGGATTTTCTAGTATTACTTTATCTTCGTCTGGTAAGTAGCATACTCTAGCTACTATCTCTTCACCAGATACTAGCTTAACTGTTGCTATAAAGTCTTCTTCTTTTAATTCTTCTGGTGTCATTTATCTTCCCTAAGATTTATTTTTATAACTTCATACTTAAAGTTCTCATCATTGTATATGTTAACTCGTTCGTTAAGATGTCGTAGTGTATAATTCTGACCGCCTATATCATCTGCTATATCATAGAGTGTTGCTAAAGTCTTTCCTTCCCCTCTACGTAAGACTCTACCAATGGATTGAAGGTTTCTAATGCGGGATTTACTAGGCGACGCAAATATGATATTGTGCAACCGCTTAATATTAATGCCAGTAGAGAAAGTACCGTAAGACGCAATAATGACTGCATTGTTTTCTAGCTCCGTAATCTGTCTAACTTCTTCTCTATCTTGTACATCGGTGCCACCATGTACGAAAAAGATTTTTCGTTCAGGATCTATATTAGTATTTATTAACTCATAAAGTGGATCCCCATGCTTTTCTACGTAGTTAAATAGAACTAGGGTATTACCATCTAGATCTTTAACAAGGTTTTTAATAAGATTATTTCTTCCCTTATGATTGACTAGATATTCCATTTCATCATGATATGTCTCCATATGCTGAGGTTCATGTTGACACAATAGTATTTTGATCCTAAAATTAGAAAGGTATCCAGATTTTATAAGTCCATCAGTAGTGGTAACTCGTTCGCACTTACCGAACAACCCTTCTAATACCCACTTATGAGTCTTGCTTCCATCTAAGGTTCCAGTAAAACCGAACCTATACTTAGCATTATGAAGCTTAGTCATTATACCTGTTAATGATTTAGACTTAAACAAGTGTGCTTCATCTCCAATCACACAATCTATATCATCAAAGTATCTCTTGGGAAACTTGTAAATAGATTGCCACGTTGAAATGATAACAGGTTTATCTGTATTTTTATCCTTACCACTATAAATTTTATGAACATGGTCTTCCGCATTCCATCCATAGTCAACGAAGTCGTTAACCATTTGTTCTACCAAGGACGTAGTAGGAACGACGATGAGCGTCTTCTTGCTGGTAGCAGTGTAGTATCTGACGAGGGAGTAGATCATAAGAGATTTACCAGATCCCGTTGGGGAAAGTAATAACTTACGATTATTTTTTAAAGCCTCGTAGACACCTTTTATCTGGTATCCACGAGGTTTTATTTTGGGAGAAATTTTCTCCATAAAATGCTTTACAGCAGGTGGTGACACATAATCATTCTTCTCAAGAATGTCACCATACCAATCATCTGTTTCATAATTCATGGTATACTGATGATCGTCAGCCCATGATTGTAAATGATTTATTAATCCATGATAAAGTTCGCCTGTAGCTGGAGAGTACAGACGAATAGTTCCATCCCAATATTTGTATCTTGGATTACGTTTTAAATATTTTGCTTCTGGTACTTCAAACGTGAAGTAATCAGACAGTTCTTTATGCACATGTTCTTCAGGAGAAGAAATTTTTATATATACTTCATTCTTCTTCTTTATAGAAAGATGTGTCATTATTGTCCATTAATAAATTTCTCCCATTCAATGGCACTTTTGATCTGAAATCCTCTATTTGAAATCTGTTTCATTACCTGATCCAACCAGTGTAACATTTGGTCTAGGTACTTAATCTTAGCTTCAAGGTTGATGATTTCATCATCTGCCTCAAGATAAGTTCTCATTTTTTCAGAGGTTTTAATACTACCTCCAAATGGTTTAAGAGCATAAGTTTTAGCATCTGCTTCACCAGAATAATACTCACGCTTTTCTTTAACCAATTTACGAATTTCAAACTCAAGAGAAGTCTTGATCTGTGATGTGTCAGTGTAATGGTTTAAGTATTTATTATGTTGAAAAGGGATGTCTAAAGCAAGTTGCCCTAGATCAGCACTGTATTGCTTATTCTTAAATTGAAAGTCAACAGCAGAATCTTCTGCCCAGTCTTCTCTCATCTTATCAAATTTATTTCTAATGGATTCAAAGTTCATACAAATTCTAACCTTGCAAATGATCTTTCACCTAATCGTTTCTGTATTAGTTCTGCATAACGTTCGTGTAATTCACAACCAATATAATGTCTCCCATGAGTCCTCGCTGTTACAGCAGTAGTACCTGATCCCATGAAAGGATCTAATATTATATCACCCTTCTCACTACCAGCAAGAATACATGGTTCAATAAGTTCTTCAGGAAACACAGCGAAATGAGCTCCCTTATATGGTTTAGTTGTAACCTTCCATACTGATCTCTTATTTCTCTTATCGTAAATCATCTTACGTGGTCTAGTTAAACCACTAAACTGGTTATCAGTATCTTTAGTGTTGTCCATATTGATAGGAGTATTACCACCCCATCTTTCACCTACTGCTGGTTCCTTAATTGCTTCGTGATCATAATGATAATACTTACTCTTACTCAATAAGAAAATATATTCATGTGATTTAGTACACCTATCCTTGACTGACTCAGGCATAGGATTAGGTTTATGCCATATTATATCTTGTCTTAGATACCATCCATCTGCTCTCAATGCAAATGCAAGCATCCAAGGTATACCAATAAGATCCTTATCTTTATATCCTACAAGCTTATTAGATCTACGTGGTGTTGTCTTAGGTAAATCTTGTCTGTTGTTTGCGAATGTCTGTTTAGGTATACAACCATCTTTTCTATAGTTGTAATAACTATCACCTATGTTTAACCATAGTGTACCATCATCCGCAAGCACATCACGTACTTTACGAAAGACATCAACCATTGCCTCAACATATTCTTCTGGTGATTGCTCTTGTCCTATTTGATTCTCTTCCCCACCATAATCTCTCAACCCATAATAGGGAGGAGAAGTTACACACATACGAGGTCTCTTTGCAATACCAGTTGTTATTTGTGCATGTAATGTTTTTAATGTTTCACGGCAATCGCCAATTAATATGGAGTCTGTACTCATGCTAATGGTTGAAGGTTCTTATCACGTAAGAAAAACTGCTGATGTTTAAATGTAACTTGAGCAGTAATGTATTCTATATCTGATACTGTAGCATCAAACTGCAGTCCTGTCAAGGCAACTGGGAATAAATCTTTAAACTCTACAATAAAAGCTGGGTTATATGCACTAGTAACTATATGCAATTGACCATGACTATACTCTGGTGTTGAAGGTCCTTTCATCTCATCTGCGTTTCCATTACTCCTCATCCATTTATGAAGTGAGTTATAATTTTTTAGTTCTTCATCAACAATAAAATTTACTGTAAAATCTCCAAACGTAATTCCACCACCAGGTACTATAGGTAAATTTCTAAAAGGAGAAGAGACTTCTGTTGTAGGCATTGCTACATCAGGAACGTTTGCGGATTGACAAAAGAAATCTACTCCTGCAAACTTTTCTAGTTTGAGGATATATCCAATAGGATTTAAAAAATTCCTATTAGCAGGTTGTTCCTTATACCATTCTGCAGACATTTATATTTCCCTATAAATTATTTGTCAGTGTACCACCAATACGGTCCTTCACCTGGTCCACCACTATAATCATCGTCATCATCTTCAAATTCTATATGAATATTTGGAAGCTTCTTCTTTTTCCATGACTTAACTGCTATAACCGTAGCTATACTAGCAGCAGACAATATTGGTGATGCAAATAGAAGAATCTTTTGAAGCATTTAACGACTACTATTACCCTTATTTATTATATAAAAAAAGACCCCCCATTTCTGGGAGGTCTAAATTTATATGCGTAACCTTTATTAAGTAAGGTTTGCAACACGTACACGTCTGTAATACTGGTTCTTATTATGAGTAAGAGCTTCAGCATCAGGTGTAGATCCGTTAAGAACGAATGGGTTAGCAACCATACCGTATCTAGTCTTGAAGCCAATCTTGGGCTGGAAGGTAGATGGGTCAATGCTTCTGAGCATTTGTAGGGGAACGTATGGGCAATAGAACAGTCCACA
>MDSY01001397.1_pt1 | contig 11969 bp, 9 predicted proteins | sample 811131 | NCBI WGS metagenome assembly MDSY01 (sample SAMN05326643, study PRJNA326480) | marine metagenome | isolation source: seawater | place: Atlantic Ocean: South West | collected 2010
AGGGCACATTGGCAGAGAAAATGCGAGCCGGTGGGGCTGGTATACCTGCGTTCTATACGGCCACGGGCTACGGCACACCAGTGGGTGAAGGCAAGGAAGTGCGTGAATTTAACGGCCGGCACTACATCCTCGAAGAAGCGCTCAGCGGTGACTTTGCCATCGCCAAAGCCTGGAAGGCCGACCGATATGGTAATTTAATGTTCCGTAAAACTGCTCGTAATTTTAACCCAATGGCGATTACTGCCGGAAAAATCGCCGTGGTTGAAGTAGAAGAAATTGTAGAAGTGGGTCAACTCGATCCAGATGAGATTCATCTGCCAGGCATCTATGTAAATCGGCTCATTCAGGGTACGTTTGAGAAAACCATTGAACAGCGCACAGTGCGTAAAGCATAAGGAGTATGTAACATGGCTTTAACTCGCGAACAACTGGCTCAACGCGTCGCCCAAGAATTTCAGGACGGCTACTACGTCAATCTAGGGATAGGCATCCCCACCTTAGCGGCTAACTACATTCCCGACGATATGCAGGTTATGCTGCAATCAGAAAATGGTCTCCTTGGTATGGGTCCATTTCCCCTCGATGAAGAGATTGATGCTGATCTAATCAATGCCGGCAAGCAGACCGTTACCATGATCGAGGGCGCGTCCCTGTTCTGTTCCGCTCAGTCCTTCGCGATGATTCGAGGTGGCCACGTAGATCTGACTGTCTTAGGTGCCTTTGAGGTCGATTGCCAAGGCAACATTGCCTCATACATGATTCCTGGAAAATTAATTAAAGGAATGGGCGGAGCGATGGATTTAGTTGCCGGTGCCGACAATATTATTGTCACCATGACCCATGCATCAAAGTCAGGACAATCCAAACTACTCTCTCAATGCACTCTACCCCTCACTGGTAAAAATTGTATACGGCGTGTGCTCACTGATCTGGCATTGATGGACATAGAGGGAGGTAAATTTATTTTACGTGAACGAGCACCAGGGGTAAGCGTTGAAGAGATTATAAATCTTACTAGCGGAGAGCTGACTGTGCCGGACCACGTTCCTGAAATGACGGTGTAGTAAAAAAACTTTAGCAAAAGAAAGATGAACAGCTAAATTTAGTATGAGTGGACGGCGACCTAAGGGATAATAAAATGATCAACTTGCGGCCTCATACGCCACAGGTACATACTTACAATATCTTTATTTAATGGGTATACAAGGAATGTATCCCCTAATAAAAAATAACATTGTTTGACCCGCAGGAAGCTTGGATATAGTCTCTAAGCAATACATTAATAGTAGATCCTATTATGAGTGAGTTTCCAAAGTTTAGGCAGGCTGACTACCCTAAATTGTATTTAGAGCAAACTGATAAAGATTTGGTGAAGATATTAGACCCGAACTTTCGTTATGCTTATTTTAAAACGATTGCCAAGGGCGGTAAGTCCTTGATTCGATCATGTAAAGACTTACATTTAGGTCGTGTGGTTTGCTATAAATCATTGCTGCCAGAATTTGCAGACGATCCCATTGAACAAAAGAGGTTGCTGCGTGAAGCTCGCGTTTCTGCGATGCTGCAACACCCAAATACAATGCCAACTTATGAACTGGGCCGTGATCGTCAAGGGCATTGCTACTTCACGATGAAATTAGTCCATGGGTATACTTTTAGAGAAATCATTAACTATCGTGAGCGCTATGATATTACCCAATTACTAGATATTGTAATTCAGGTGGCCTACGCTCTAGAGTACGCACACACTCATGGTGTAGTGCATCGAGACATTAAGCCCGAAAATATTCTGATAGGACCTTTTGGTGAGGTCTTATTGCTAGATTGGGGTTTAGCTAAGGTTAGAAGTGAAGGAGGTGATGAGTCAGAGATTGATGATATTGACCCTCAAACTTCGGCGCAGAATCAAAGTATGACTGGCTTCCAAAAGCTGCAAGGAACCATTTGCTACATGTCTCCTGAACAAATAAAAAAAGCGCCTGATATCGACGGAAGAACTGACATCTATAGTCTCGGCGTTTTACTTTATGAAGCACTAACTGGCACGACTCCAGCGTCAGGCGATACCATGGACAAGCTAATTGCCAGTACGCTTAACGATGAACCATCGCTACCATCAACAGTATCCTCTATTCCGATACCCACGGTTGTTGAAAAGACAATAATGCAGTGTTTACAAAAAGATGTCACCAACCGCTTACAGACTATCGGCGAGCTAATTCGCCAACTTAAACAATAATTCTGACGATTCGACCCTTACTAAGTTTTAACCTGGGCAAGAATAAAAGAAATATTATCTTGGCCGCCACAATCTAACGCTCGATCGAGCAGTGCGTCAGCATAGGCCTCCAAGTTACCTTTAAAATTTATCGCGTAGTCAAGCATTAACTCATTTTTAACGCGATCAGATAAGCCGTCGGTGCAGGCAAGCACAATATCATTAGGTTCTAGCTCAACACTGCCAGTGTCAGGCTTAAGTAATAATATGCTACCCACTTTTTGAGTCAAAATATTGGGTGCACGTCTGTATAAATCCGGCGCTAAAGTAGCATCAATTTTGTCTCGATCTAGCGTATGGTCTTTGGTCAGCATGGTGATTTTATTGTCTGATGACCTAATGAGATAAATCCTAGAATCACCCACCCATGAAAAGTGCAGCTGTTTATCAGTAATCCAAAAACAACTGAGTGTTGACCCCATGTTGCGGTACTTTTCTTCATTGCGCTGAATGGCAATAATAGCTTCATTGGCATACTTTATAGCGTTGCCAAGTTCCTGTGCCGGTTTTTGGCGCAGCATGCCGCTGTCAGCGTTAGATAAATATTCCACGCTAGCGTCAACAGCAATTTGGCTAGCGACCTCACCGAAGTCATCCCCACCTATACCATCGGCGATTGCGGCGATTAGACGATTCTGGTGAATCTGTAGAAAATCTTCGTTATTACGCCTAACTTTACCGACATGAGTGCGTGAACAAAATATGATATGGGGGTTTTCCGACATATGCATCAGTTTACCTGATGTTAACTAACGAGCGAAGATTTACCTACATAATAACCAGACAGGCACAAAATGATGCTTAATATAGGTTAAAGTAGAGCGATGAACAGACTTACAAACTCAACATCATTACGCCCGTTCATTGTTAAACATCAACGAGGTATTTGGGATATGTGGAGAGCATCGACTCTGGCGTTTATCGCACTGTTACTGTGTAATTCGATGCAGACTCAGGCATCGTCATCAGTTGAGGAACAACAATGGAAACCAGCACAGGCCGCTGAATGGTCAGCTCAGTTTCCCTGGATTGTTGGCTTTAATTATGCGCCTCGCTCTGCCATTAATCAGCTTGAAATGTGGCAAGAAGAGACCTTTGATCCACTGGTCATCGACCAAGAACTTGGTTGGGCGGCTAGAATTGGGTTCACCATGGTGCGCGTCTTTTTGCACCACCTACTCTGGCAGCAAGATGCCGACGCCTTTTCCACACGTATCGATAAATTCCTGACCATCGCTGACGCGCATGATATAGACGTGATGTTTGTGTTGTTTGATGATGTGTGGAACCCACTGCCACAATTAGGTCCGCAGCCTCTGCCAAGGCCAGGCGTGCATAACTCAGGATGGGTTCAGTCACCTGGCGCAGCCGTCTTAGGCGATATTAATCGACACGACGAGCTAGAGCCTTATGTTAGAGGTATTTTATCCCGGTACGGGCAAGACAAACGCGTTGCCATTTGGGACCTTTACAATGAACCTGGAAACCTCAATGCTATTGCTTATGGTAACGTTGAGTTAGATGACAAGCCCAAGTACTCACTAAATTTGCTGTCCAAGACCTTCGCCTGGGCACGAGACGAGAACCCAATACAACCTCTGACGTCGGGGGTCTGGCGACTGAATAATGGGCGTTGGAGAGGAGCCGATAAAGATGATGATGGCGCCGCGCTGTTTAACTTTATGTTACAAAACTCTGACATCATCACGTTTCATTCCTATGAAAATGCCGCGAATACCAACAATGCTATCCAGTCTCTAGAGGCTCTTGACCGGCCTATGATCTGTACCGAGTATCTTGCTCGAGGTCGTGACAGTACGTTTGAGAGTCTCTTGCCGTTATTTTCCTCAAACAATATTGGTGCTATGCACTGGGGCTTTGTGTCGGGAAAAACACAAACAATTTATCCTTGGCGATCGTGGGTATCTGTTATCCGTTTTTGGGACGGCCTTTTCTCAGACGAACCTAACCCTTGGCACCATGATCTTCTTGAGGCAGATGGTAGTCCCTATCGATTCTCCGAGGTAGAATTTATCCGCACACAAATAAGCGGCGCCGGCGACTCTATTGATGTCAACTAAAGCGTATCAGGCTCGTTCTTCCAATTAACGTCTTTAACCTTGGAACCAAACTTAATGCAAAACCTCCCTACTTTACCAGTACTTTTACTCACAATATTTTTAGTTGCTTGCGGTGGAGGAGATGGTAGTCAAACCATTGAAATACCAGAGACAACAGCGTCTGCACCTGGCGCCCCAACAATAGGTACCATCACCGAGGGTGACGCTTCTGCCAGTATTGCTTTTAGCGCGCCGACTGACAATGGTGGAGCGGCAATTTCAGGTTATGAGGCAACCTGCACGGCGGGTAGCGACTCCCAAACTGCAACGGGCACCGAAAGCCCCATTGCAGTGACGGATCTGACTAACGATACGACCTACGAATGCTCAGTCACCGCCACAAACAGTGCAGGGACTGGCGTTGCCTCAGCGACAGTGTCGGTGACGCCAACAGCCGGCTCAAGTGCGACCAATTCCACCGCTGGGGTAGAGTGTATGTATAGCTATGCGGCGTTCAATGATTCACCGTCGGTTAATAAAACGAGCATAGCAGACTGGATTTGTGATGGTAGTCGACGAATTTTAACCGCCAACGGCATACCCGATCATGATGTGGGAACATTCCCTAATTCTCACAACCCTAACACCATTTCTGAACAATCAATTTCAGAAGAATTCGCCATTGAACCTGTTCTAACTACCAATAGCACCGAACTGGGTGGCCCAAGAGGCGTCACAGGCTATGTCCTCAATGGCGTCAAAATTGATGCTGGAACAGCTGGCAGCTGCAATGACTCCGGCAGCAGCTGTAGCTTAGCTCCACCTATGCAAGGCAGTTGGAGTATTGAGGCCCTTGGGCAAAGCTCATTTAATTTTGGCGATGATGAGAACCATGCCCACGTGCAACCTGGCGGTGCATACCACTACCATGGCATACCCGAAGGTTTTGTAGACAAACTGGAAAAGGGTACCGAAATGACATTGGTTGCTTGGGCTGCTGATGGCTTCCCAATCTATGCGCGTTATGGCTATCAAGATGCGATGGATGCGAGCTCTGCAATTTTGATTATTGAGAGTAGCTACCTCCTTAAGTCTTCACCTGACGCCAATCGGCCAAGCATCTCGGACTACGCGATGGGGGCTTTTACTCAAGACTACGAATATGTTGCTGGCAGTGGCTCAAACCTTGATGAGTGCAATGGTCGCACAGGTGTAACACCTGAATTCCCCGAAGGGATTTATCATTACTATGCAACCAATGGTTTCCCCTTCCTTCAGCGCTGCGTGAAAGGGGCGCTATGACAAAGTCCGGAGGGTCTGTTTTTGTTCTTGTGATGGGTTTTCTTCTGACGGCAACACCAAACAGCCAAGCGCATCTCATGGCCGAACAAAAAGGTACGCTCAATGTCGTAGATGGCGGTGCTTTTTTGGTTTTGTCTGCCCCCGTATCAGCATTTAAAGGCGTTGATGATAATAAAGATGGTGCACTATCAACTGAAGAGTTAAGCAACCATCTTGATCACGTTAAGCAGCAGATCTATCAAGGCATTCAACTTCTGAATGAATCAGGAACAAGCCTACCTCTACGTGGACTTTTACTATCCCTAGTTCATGTTGATGGCAATCTAAGTAATCCAGCTACGCAAATAATGGCCCTCGGCCGCTTTGCTGTTAAAGACTATATGGCGTCGTTTAATTTAGGGGTCACCTTGCAAGGAAAGGCTCCAAAGGAAAACAAGATCACAATCACTGCAACACGCAATGGGCGGTCACACAAAATGGTTTTTACACTTGATGACGACCAACACCTGCTATTTCCCATCAACCCTTTAGCCCAATAAACTGGCACAATAAACTGGCACAATAAACTGGCACAATAAACTGGCACAATAAAAACAATATATGCTATTTAATCTTGCCCTAATCATTAGACTAACTAAAACGGCGTAAAGAGCGATGGTCGCATAATGCAAGTGTTGGAATTTAAGGTACAACCATGGTAGTTGAGCGGGGTGAAGTGGCGGATGTTTTGATCGTCGGTGGCGGTACCGCAGGGTTCGGCGCGGCAGTCGCCGCAGGCCGCAAGGGGCTAGAGGTTATTCTCCTTGAAGCAACCAGCAAGATTGGTGGCGTGATGGCGTTTTGTCCTGGAATGCCTTGGGGCGCGGCCTATCCTGCGGATAAAATTATTGGTGGCCTTATGGGCGAGCTCACCTCACGCTTAGAAAAAATGGATCCTCCCGCTGCTGAAAAGCGTCCCTGTAGCTTAGAAAATTTTGGCCCTGAAATTATCTATGACCACGACATTGCTACCTTGACCATGTTTGAGATGTTGGAAGATGCAGGTGTCAAAGTGCGCCTTGTTGCCTCTGCCGTTTCTCCAATCATGGACGCATCGGGCATTAACGCCGTTACCTGTTTTGATCGCAATGGCTCGTTTATGGTTAAAGCTGGAATCGTCATCGATTGCTCCGGCGATGGTGATATTTCCGCCAAGGCTGGTGTGCCGTATACCACTGGTGACGGCAGTGGCAACTCCATGGGTGTCACAGTGTCCTTTCATATGGTCAATGTTGACTGGAATATTACCTTTCGAGAATCAGACCCTTACTTCTGTGACTACGCCGCAAAAGGTATAGCCCAAGGTCGGTTACATAAGGATCTTGCCAAGCTATATTTAATGAAAGGATTTCATCCAGGCAGCGTTTTTTGTAATTCGGTTCACATTCGCGGGGTTGACGGGACTAATCCCGTGGCCATTGGGCAGGCAACACAAGAAGGACGCAGACGTTGTCATCAGTTATCGCAGTTTTTGCGTTCGGATATCCCTGGGTTCGCCAATGCGCACATGACCTTGTTGTCACCAACAGTCGGGGTGCGCGAAACACGAAAGCTCGAGGCCGTCTATAAAGTGACAGGTGATGACCTTGCTCGTGGCACGAAGTTCGCTGACGGTATTGTGTGCTGCGATAACCCCATCGACGATGTGATGCGTACCGACGCTAATATGACTCATGACGCTATTGTTGATAAGGGGGGTTATTACACTATTCCGTTTCGATCATTGATCCCTGCGGACATACCAAACTTAATGTTTGCTGGACGTATTGTGTGTGCAGATCCCGTTGCGTTTGCATCCGTCCGTGGGATGCCGCAATGCATGGCCATGGGACAGGCTGTCGGTACTGCCGCCTCTTTGGCTCTGAGACATAATGTAGCTGTTCAGGCAATCGACACTCAAATGCTAGTCACTGATCTCATCCAGCAAGGGGTTAACGGATTAGGGAACATGCCGTTAGTTTAACGGGTCGCCATTTTTCAACAAAAAAACCTTGGCTCCAACCCGTTATAAGAGACAAAGCTATAGCAAACGTCTTTAGGTCTTTACTCTTGTGTGTAGTAAATGTTCTTTAAAAAGATCTGCTTATTCACTGCTTTATGTTGGCCCAATAATGACAAGATACCCGTCACGTCGGACAGATCAGCACCATCAACTAACTCAGCAATAGAAAGCTTATAGGTTGCCCACTCGTTAGAGACTGGGTTATTACTGGCTGACCCAAACACCATGAAGTTATTAACTTGGTTGCCATCCAGCCAGCGTCCCGTCTGAAAACCAATGTTAAAACCGATATCTGAGTCACCACGGATATCAAAATGTAAGTATCCAGAGTTAAAGTTAGACAGGTTTTCACCAACGTCAGCCTGAAACTCTAGGCTGGTCCCCCACCAATCGCTCTCACGAGTTTCTATCTCCACAACACCTTGATGTGACATTTCAATACTCACTGTTCCCTCCCAGGGAATCAGTTTAAGAATGGCACTGGGATAAATCATATTATTAACTTTTGAGGGTATAAGTGAATCGTGCACTACCACATAAGTACTAGCCGTTATCGCTTCACCTGCATCAGTATTTTCATTAATCGTACTGATCTTACGCTTAGGCATAGTGCTTTTAAATGGCGGATTGAGGACTTCATTTAATAAAGCGGCTTCGTCACCACCATAGCTTTTATAAAGGGGCCTAGTGTTGCGGGTTAAGCCTTTAAAGCTGCCGTCATCGATTAAATCCCATAACGCATATTTAACTTCGTTATTGAGTCTTATCAGACCAAAATGATTCTCAGAACCACTTGCATCAACAGAGTCTTTCCATCTCTCATCAAAGGCCTCGAAGTAAAATAATGAAACACCTGCCGCATTAGTCCATTCTCGCATGTACTGATAAAACATCTTCTGTTTGTATTCATCCGCAGCCTTGGAACCTTTTGACCCATAGGCGGCACCATCAGAAGAAGCCCAGCCACTTTCGCCAATATGGATTGGTTTATCGATACCCAAACTTTTAATATAATCTACAACCGCCTGGTATTGTGATTCGCCATATTCTGCGGCCCGCTTCATGGTTACTTGAATAATCTCAGGCTTAGTTAAGGTTTCTTCATTTGGTAAAACGCCCCAAAAGTCCTGATTGTAGAATGAGTCGTGAAACGGATAGGTATGCACTGACACAAAATCAACAGCATTAATTAACGCCGTCAGATCCTCAGTGTGATAAAGCTTTGCTCCGCCACCCCAGGATTCATAGTTGTCTGAACTCGTAATCCAAATGTCCGCGTTTAAAAGGCCGGTCTTTTTCAGCTCTTGTAGATGATTGACCCACTTAAGTATCGTCTTTGGATAAACAAAATAATTAACCGCCCACTGAACCATAGCTTCATTACCCACTGCAATTACCTTAACAATATCAGGGTACTCATTAGCCATTGCCACAGCGGCCTCTATGTCACTAGTGTTCTTTTTAATATTGCCTCTAAAATGATCAGTGCCATCCTGCCAGGAACCATGCGCCTCGATCCAAGCACCAAGCATCACGTACATCTCAAAATCGGGGTCAATCTTTTTTAACGCTCTTATGGCTGCCAGCAGGTCTGCTGCCTGCGGAAATTGCGACGTATTGTAGGTACGCAACACCTTGACACCCATTGCAGAAAGAATTTTTAAATCTTCAGTAATCTCTTCGTGGGTAGGCGCTATATCGCGGCTTTTACCGCGGTAGCCACCATAGGAAAATCCAGGGTAGTTGGGGTTACCTAATATTTCCACGGCCGTTGGACTCTTGTTGATTTTTAAATCAACCGACTGATTTGTTTTGTCACAAGAGGACAAAAAACAAATCACAATGCTTAAACCGATAAACTTGAAAAATTTAATCACAGCTTTAACTATCCTTCAGATTAGACTTAAAAATGATCTACAAAAATGTCATGCGCCCCCCATTATAGTGTGCCGAGCACAATCAACTACCTAATTAGCGACGAAAGGTATTACTTTTGTCGATGAGTGGAGTGTCTACAACCCCATTAAGTGGCGTAAAATTTACCCTTATAAAACCATTTAAGGTGTGACGATATGATTCCACAAAAGGTTGAGTTGATTAAACAGGCTCAACATTATCAATTGCACGTTAATGGAGCACCCTTCTATATCAAAGGTGCCGGCCTTGAAATAGGTAGTATTGAGCGCCTCGCCGACTATGGCGGCAATGCCTTTCGCACGTGGCGCGTCGACAATGATGGCAAGAGTGGTCGTGAAGTTCTCGACGAGGCTCATCAACAGGGTTTGATGGTTTGCATGGGATTGGACGTGGCCCGTGAGCGCCATGGGTTTGATTACGATGATAAAGCCGCGGTTACTCAACAACTGATTATGATCCGCGAAGATGTTCTTGCGTTAAAGGATCATCCTGCCTTGTTAATGTGGGGTATTGGTAACGAGCTTAATCTGCGCCATAGTAATCCCAAAGTGTGGGATGCAGTTAATGAGCTTTCAGAGATGATCCATGAGATCGACCCCAATCATCCAACGACCACGATGCTGGCAGGCGCTGAGCCAGAGGTTATCAAAACCGTCGTCGAACGATGCCCGGATATAGATCTACTCTCATTCCAGCTCTATGGTGATATCGACAAACTCCCCCAGTACTTATTAACCAGCAAATACCAAGGCGCTTATACCGTGTCTGAATGGGGTGCTACTGGTCACTGGGAGGTCGACTGCACAGATTGGGGCCGACCCTTAGAGGCCACTAGCAGTGAAAAAGCCCGCGTCTATCAATCACGCTATCTTGAATATATAGCTGCAGATACCGAACAATGTATAGGCTCATTTGTGTTTTTGTGGGGGCAGAAACAAGAACGCACCCCCACTTGGTATGGCGTATTCCTAGAGAACGGCTGCCACACAGAAGCCGCTCAGGTAATGCAGTATCTTTGGACTGGAGACCCGCCTGAGCGTCCGGTCCCTAAGTTTCCTTCACTTACAATTGAGGGTGCCAGAGGTAAAGATAGTGTCCGTTTGATTGAAGGTGATCTTTATCAAGCAGAGGTTACCTTTGAGTCTGCAGACAATAATTCGCTTAGCTGTCGCTGGGAACTCCTTCGAGAGGTCGAGAAAATATTAGAAAGTGATGGGGGTGATTTCGAACCCACTCCGGAGATTGTTTGGCATCAATATAGTTCAGAAATGATCGATTCCGTTGAATTCAAAGCGCCAAACATTGGCGAATACCGACTCTTTATCTACCTAGATGATGCCTTTGGTGGCTCAGCCACCGCAAATATGCCCGTTTTAGTCGTATCTCGGACGACTGTCAAGAATCTCTAACCTATACTCGTCCTAATAGCAGACTTGTTTCACCGGTCTCTAATGGTGTGATTTAAAAATAATAATAGCTATGAAAATAAAAATTATGAGTCAAAACAACGGGCAAAGTGTTAGTCAAAATCGAATTCCTCTAGATCAAAAAATTGCCTTTGGCCTTGGAATGTTAGCCAACCAGATGTTCCCAGCAGCACTGGGTATTTTTATGGTGATATTAGTTCAGAGCTTGGGAATGAGCCCACTTCTTTGGTCACTCATATTCTTTATCCCTAAGGCCATTGATGCCATAACCGACCCCCTGATGGGTTATATCTCTGACCATACCGTATCTCGCTGGGGTAAACGCCGACCCTATGTGTTTATTGGCGCGATCATATCTGGTCTGTCATTTGTGATGATGTGGCAACTGTCCGCTGAAAATACCGAAATGTATAACTTCTACTACTTTTTGTCTTGGTGCTGTGTCTTTTCGCTTGGGATGACCGTCTTTGGAGTACCCTATGTCGCCATGGGCTATGAAATGAGCTCTGATTATCATGAACGCACTCGATTAATGGCTGTAGCCCAGTGGATTGGTCAATGGGCGTGGGTTATTGCACCTTGGTTTTGGATTATTCTCTACGACCCCGAGTGGTTTGAGTCGGCCACCGAGGGTGCTAGAACACTATCCCTGTGGGTCGCTGGCCTGTGTACCGCCCTCGCCTTAGTGCCTGCATTTTTCTGCACCTTTAATAATACCGACGATGATATTAGCGATAAAGCCACTGAAAATTCTAGCTTGCGCGAAACCATGGCCGACTTCGTCCAAGGCATCGCCATTACATTTCGGAACAAACCGTTCCGAAAAATTTGCATCGCTACTTTCCTTATATTTAATGCCTTTCAGACAGTCGCCGCATTCTCTTTCTTCATTGTGGTGTATTACATGAATGATGGTAATACTACGCAGGCTGGTGTTTGGCCAA
>MDSY01145816.1_pt1 | contig 11968 bp, 10 predicted proteins | sample 811131 | NCBI WGS metagenome assembly MDSY01 (sample SAMN05326643, study PRJNA326480) | marine metagenome | isolation source: seawater | place: Atlantic Ocean: South West | collected 2010
CATGCGCAACCTCGACATCGCCGACTCGCGCTTCCGTCTCGAGCACTACGCCGCCGCCGGGTTCATCGGCGGCGCGACCGGAGAGCTGGTCGGCGAGCTGGAGAAGGGCGGCGCGCAGGAGATCACCGAGCACGCCATCGATTACGACGCCGACCGCGAGGAGCTCGCCGAGGCCGTCGACGAGGCCAACGAGGCCGCGTCGTTCGATTTCGGCGCCGACTGACGCCCGCATCGTCCGACTGATCCGCCCCGCGACGTCGGACTGCTCCACCTGCGACGTCGGAGATTCGGCCCGATGTCGGAGGTTTTCGGCCGAATCCTCCGACATCCGCGTGATTCTCCGACATGCGTGCGGGTGTGATGCCCGCATGGGCCCGGGCCGGGGATGGCGCTCGGGCCAGGGGCGGCGCTCGGGTGGATGCCGCTCGCGCGGGTCAGCCGCCGGCGCCGGGGGGCGTCTGGGTCGACCCGCCGAGCTCGTCGACGATCAGGCCGGGCTCGTCGACGGTCCCGTTGCGATAGGCCTGCCGGCCGATGACGTGGGCCGACAGCGGAGACGTGGCCATCTGGATGAGCACGACCGGCAGCAGGAAGGCCACGACGGGCCACGAGCGCAGCGACAGCGCGACGGCGATGCAGATGAGGATGAGGCCCAGCACCTGCGGCTTGGTCGCCGCGTGGAGGCGGGAGGGCACATCCTTCAGCCGCAGCAGGCCGATCGCGGCCGTCAGGCACAGCCCGGCGCCGACGAGGATGAGCACGAGCGCGACGACGTCGATCCAGCCGTCGGCGGGGTAAGCCGATCCCACCGTCTCGGCGGCAACGGCGAAGGGCAGCGACGTCGTCATCGTTCCACGTTGTCCCTTCTCGCGACGAAGCGGGCGACCGAGATCGACCCGAACACCCCGACCGCGGCGATGATGAGCATGACCGGCAGCGAGCGCGTGTGGCCGTTGAGCGCCATCTCGGCGCCGAGCACGCACAGGATCTCGGTGAGCAGCACGTCGGATGCGACGACACGGTCGAGGATCGACGGGCCGACCACGATGCGCCACAGCGCCAGCAGCGCAGCGGCGGTGAAGACGGCGTAGATCGCGAACAGCAGGATGTCGGTCATCGTCCCTCCCGGTTCCGGGCCGGGCGGGCCGCCTCCGCGGCCGTGCGCTCGGCCTCGCGGATCTGCTCGACCTGGGCGCGCGATCCGACGGCGCGGACGATGCGCCGCTCCCACACCAGCACGTGCTCGCGCTGGTGCTCGACGTCGGCGAGGTTGTGCACGCCGAGCACGTGCAGATACATCACGCGTCTGTCGCGGTCGATGTCGATCACGAGCGATCCCGGGATGAGCGAGGCCGTGATCGCGGTGTGCGTCATGATGAGGTCGTCGGCCACGACCGAGGGCACGGCGATGATCGCCGACCGGGGCACCGGCCGAGGCGAGATCACCTGCCACGCCACGGTGAGCGAGCCGCGCACCAGGGCGGCGAGGAACGTGACGATGAAGATCGCGCCGTACCAGAGGTTGACCCGGCCCGACAGCTCGACAGCCGGCAGCCGGAAGACGCGCGTCACCAGCAGTGCCGCGACGAGGCCGGTGAGGAACGCCAGGAGCGTGAACTGCCCCCACAGCAGCATCCAGACTGCGACCAGCCACAGCAGGAACGGCAGCTGACGCCAGGCCCGCGCCAGGGCGCCACGGCGGGCCGTGCGTCGATCCACGGGTGTCGAGGTCATGACTCCGACTCCTGCTCGTCCTGCTCGAGCTGCACGAGCGTCATCGGCTCGAGGAGGGCCGATCCGATCCGCGTGCAGACGTCGTAGATGGGCCCGGCGAACACCGTCAGCGCGACGGTGATGGCCACCATGCCCGTCGTCGAGGCGGTCATGATGCGCGGGATGACGCGTCGCTCGGTCTGCACGGACGCCTCCGGGGCGGCATCCAGGTACGAGATGCGCGCTTCGGTCTCGGCCGAGTCGTCCTCTTCCCGCCAGAACGACAGGTTCCACGCCCGCATGAGGGCGTAGAGGGTGAGCAGGCTGGTGACGATGCCGCCGACCATCATCACCATCATGATCGGGGTCCCCACCTCGGCGGCGGCGTCGAAGAGCGCGAACTTGCCGATGAATCCGGAGAACGGCGGAAGGCCGCCGAGGTTGATGGCCGGGATGAAGTAGAGCGCCGCGATCAGGGGCGCGCCGCGCATGAGGCCCTTCACGCGCAGGATCGAGGTCGACCCCGCCTGCCGCTCGACGAGGCCGACGGCGAGGAACAGCGTGGTCTGCACCACGATGTGGTGGACCATGTAGTAGATCGTCGCGCCGATCGACAGCGGTGTCGCGATCGCGAGTCCGAACACCATGTATCCGATGTGGCTGACGAGCGTGAACGACAGGATGCGCTTCAGCTCGGCCTGGGCGAGGGCGCCGAGGATGCCGACGATCATCGTCGCCAGCGCCGCGATCAGCAGCAGCAGGTTGAGGTCGTTGTCGAGGAACAGCTGCGACTCGGTGCGGATCATCGCGTAGACGCCGACCTTGGTGAGGAGCCCGGCGAACACCGCCGTCACCGGGGCGGGAGCGGTCGGGTACGAGTCGGGGAGCCAGAACGACAGGGGGAAGACAGCGGCCTTGATCGCGAAGGCGAGGAGCAGGAGCAGGTGGAGCACCGTCTGCGTCTCCTGAGGCAGCTCCCCCATCCGCTCGGCGATCTGCACCATGTTCACGGTGCCGAGCGCGCCGTAGATCATCGCGATCGCGGAGAGGAAGAGGATGGAGGACACCAGCGACACGACGATGTAGACGACGCCGGTGCGGATGCGGGATTCCGTGCTGCCCAGCGTGATCAGCACGTACGAGGCCACCAGCAGGATCTCGAAGCTGACGTAGAGGTTGAACAGGTCACCTGCGATGAACGCGTTGAAGATGCCCGCGGCGAGGATCAGGTACGACGGGTGGAAGATCGACACCGGGGTGTCGTCGTCGCCGTCCGCCGCGCCCTGACCGACCGAGAAGAGCAGAACGGCCAGCAGCACGATGCTCGAGACGACGATGAGCAGCGCCGACAGCCGGTCGACGTAGAGCACGATCCCGAAGGGGATGGGCCAGCCGCCCACCGAGACCGCGAGCGGGTTGCCGCCGATGTCGACGACGACCAGCAGCACCGCCGCGATCGCACACACCACCGTGAGCGTGACGACCGAGACCCCCACCTGCACGCGGCGATGCTTTCCCGCGATGAGCGCGATCGCCGCGCCGAGCAGTGGCAGCGTGACCAGGAGCGGAACGAGGGCGATCATGCGCCGTCCTCGCTCTCGGATGCCCGCGAGGGGTCGGCGGGGCCGCGCCGCGGGCGATCGACGGGGGCGTCGTCGCGCACGCCCGGGAAGTCGCGGCTGTGCACGACGCGGATGGGTGAGGTCGCGGTGCCGATGAAGTCGGTCGTGGCGTCGTCGTCTTCGAGCTCGGTCTCGTCGTCCATGACCTCTTCGGCCTCGGCGTCGCGGGCCCGCACGGCGAGGTCGGCCTCGTCGTCCTGCACCGTGTCGGCCTGCCCGAGCTGCCAGGAGCGGTAGATGAGGGCGAGCAGGAAGGCCGAGATCGCGAACGTGATGACGATGGCCGTCAGCGTGAGGGCTTGCGGGAGGGGATCCGACATCTGGTCGGCCTCGCCCGCGCCGTAGAACGGGGCGATCCCGGGCTGGCCGATGACGATCAGCAGCAGGAGATTCGCCGCGTTGCCCAGCAGCAGGAAGCCGATGAGCACACGGGTGAGGCTGCGCTCGAGCATCGCGTAGACGCCACAGGCGAAGAGCACGGCCATGATGACGATGAGGACGAGCGAGACGGTCACCGGACGCTCACCGCCTCGCTGCGCTGGGCGGTGGCCTGCCGGTCGACCTCGGCGCCGAGGCTGCGGAGCACATCGAGCACGAGTCCGACGACGACGAGATAGACCCCCACGTCGAACAGTGTCGACGTGACGAACTCGACGTGACCGAGCAGTTCGGTCTCGGCCTCGATGAACCAGCGGGTGAGCGGCGGCGCGCTGAACAGCAGGGGCAGGATGGCGCACCCGACCGCGATGGTCATGCCGATGCCCAGCAGGCGTCCGGCGTCGGTCGGAGCGGCGGCGCCGAGTTCGTACCGTCCTCCCGCGACGTATCGCATGACGAGGGCCATGCCCGCGACGAGCCCGCCGGCGAAGCCGCCGCCGGGCAGGTTGTGCCCCGCGAAGAGCAGGTACAGCGACACGATGATGATCGTGTGGAAGAGGATGCGGACGACGACCTCGAGCATCATCGAGCGGTTCTCCGCCCGCACGCGCGTGCCGCCGAGCAGCCAGGCCAGGAGGCGGCCCTCGGAGCTGTCGGTGCGGGGCTTCACGCCCTCGTCCGTCTCGATGAGGGGCTGACGCCGCGCGTCCAAGCGCGGCAGCGGCTCGGTGAACTCCGACAGCGTGTCGGAGCGGTGGGTGACGAAGACGAGCGAGGCGACACCTGTCGCCGCGAGAACGAGCACCGTGAGTTCGCCCATGGTGTCCCACCCGCGGATATCGACCAGCGCCACGTTGACGACGTTGCGACCGTGCCCGATGTCATAGGCGAGGTCGGGCCACTCGCGCGAGATCGGGTCGGCCACGCGCGACGCTGTCGCGACGATCGCGATCGCGGCCATCGTCACGCCCACCCCGGCGGCGAGCACAGCGCGCGCGATCGGCCGGACCGAGGCGTTGTGCTGCCCCAGACGCGAGGGGATGCGGCGCAGCACGAGCGCGAAGGCGACGAGGGTGACCGTCTCGACGAGGATCTGCGTGAGGGCGAGGTCGGGCGCACCGCTCGAGGCGAACAGGAGCGCCATGCCGAAGCCGGTGACCGATACGAGCGCGACGCCGGTGAAGCGTTTGCGGGCACGGACCGCGATCAGCCCCGCGATGATCATGATGGGCGCGACGAGCAGCTGCACGGGGGTCTGGAACGCGTCGAGCTCCGCCTGCCACTCCGATCCGGCGAACAGCGCCACCGCCTCACCGACCACCAGTACGACGAAGATGGTGCCGACGTAGATCGGGAGCGAGCCCCGCTGCGTGAGGCTCGTGACCTCCACCGAGAGCCGTGCCACGCCGCGGAGCGCGGCGTTGTAGACATCCGGCGCGCTGAACGGCAGCATCCGCGAACCCCAGGGTCGGCGCTTCGTGCTCCAGAACACCGGGGCGCCGAGGGCGAGCGTGCCGAGCGAGAGGAACAGCGCCGGCTCGAGCCCGTGCCACAGTTCGAGATGGTAGGTCTCCTCGGGGGCGGTGAGACCCGGGGCGGCCGCCGGCGCGGTGTCGGCGTAGGGGGCGAGCACGGCGTCGAGGAGGGGGGAGGCGAACCCCGCGACCACGGTGAGCACGGCCAGCACGACCGGCACGGCGACGAAGCCGATCGGCGGGCGGGGCCACTCGACGGGCGTGAGCGCGTCGCCCTCGGCGTCGCGCTTGGTCCAGAACGCTCCCCAGATGAAGCGGATGCCGTAGGCGACCGTGAACACCGAGCCGAGTGTGACGCCGGCCAGCGCGATGATCGCGAAGGGGGCGCCCTGCAGGGCATCGTTCAGCAGCGCAGTCAGCGCGGCCTCCTTGGCGACGAAGCCGAGGGTCGGGATGACGCCGGCCATCGAGGCGATCGTGACGATGCTGACCGTCGCGAGCACGGGCGTCTGACGTCCGAGTCCGCTGATCTCGCGGATGTCGCGGGTGGACAGCTGGTGGTCGATGATGCCGACGACCAGGAACAGCGCCGACTTGAACAGCGCGTGCGCGAGCAGCAGGGCGAGACCGGCGAGGATCGCGTCGCGCGTGCCGTATCCGAGGACGACGGTGAGGAAGCCGAGCTGACTGACGGTTCCGAAGGCGAGGATGCGCTTGAGGTCGGTCTCGCGGAGCGCCTGGAATCCGCCGAGGAGCATCGTGAAGACGCCGAGTCCGATGACGATCGGCTGCCAGACGGGTGAGAACGCGAACACGGGTGCGAAGCGGGCGATGAGATAGATGCCCGCCTTCACCATCGCCGCGGCGTGGAGATACGCGCTGACGGGCGTGGGGGCGGCCATCGCGCCCGGCAGCCAGAAGTGGAAGGGGAAGATCGCGGACTTCGACAGGGCGCCCACGAGGAGCATGACGACCGCGGCGTCGACGATCGGCCCCGTCGGGGCCTCGGAGAGGATGGTCGAGATGCTCGAGGTGCCGGCGTCGACCACGAGCAGCACGACGCCGATCAGCATCACCAGACCGCCCAGCGTGGTCACGAGCAGCGCCTGCAGGGCGGCGCGACGGCTGGACGCGCGCCGGTTGTAGTACCCGATCAGCAGGTACGACAGCACGCTCGTGACCTCCCACAGCATCACGAGCACCACGAGATCGTCCGTGAGGACGAGCCCGTACATCGCCCCGGCGAAGGCGAGGAACACGGCGCTGAACTGCCCGAGCCCGGAACCGCCGTCGGCGAAGTACCACCGGCAGTAGACCAGCACGAGAGCACCGATGCCGGTGACGACGAGGGTCATCAGCCACGACAGCGTGTCCATGCGCATCGACAGGTCGACGCCGAGCGGCGGGATCCACGCGACGGATTCGAACGGGATCTCTCCCGACATGACCGGCACTGTCTGCGCGGCGGCCTGCACGAACGCGGCGGTCGGGAGCAGCGCGGCGATGAGGAACGCGCGCGCCCCGAGGCGGTGTACCAGCCACGGCATCACCAGCGGGACGACGGCGAACGCGGCAAGGAGGACCAGCATGGCGGCCTCCTCGAAAGTCGTCAGCCGGGAACGGTGATCACCGTCGGCTCGGGCGATAGGGGGTCTGTACGTCCACTCTACCGGGAGGGGAGGCGCGCGTGGCCTCGTCGAGCTGCCGACGTCGCGCGCCCGTCGACCAGCTCAATCCCGGAACGCCGCCGGCTCGGCCGTAGTATTCCCGACGCGGAATTCGCACGTGAACGTGATCGTCGGCGGCGATGCGTCCTCGAGCATCGCGGCGACCGCGCGACCGGCGGCACGGCCCTTCTCCAGCGCAGGCTGCACGAGTGTCGTGAGCTCATGGGGTGCGAGACCGTCCACGGCGACGCCGTCGAACCCCGTCACGCTGACGTCGAAGGGCACCCGGAGCCCCAGGTCTTCGGCCGCCCGTACCGCCCCGGCGGCGAGCAGGTCGCTCTGAGCGATGATGGCCGTGGGGCGGCGATCGATGGGTACGTTCAGGATGTCGCGGGCGGCATGGAAGCCCTCGTCCATCGAGCTGGCCCCCGCGGCGTACACCGACGCGTCGGGGAACACATCCCGCGCGCCGGCGAGGCGGTCGCGCGTGACGTCGACCTCGACCGGCTCGTCGGCGGCCACCCATCCGCGCGGACGCTGAGACCGCGTGGGAAGCGAGAGCACCACGACGCGGCGGTGACCGAGCGAGCGCAGGTGACTGGCGGCCTGGCGCTGCGCGTCGCGGTTGTCGAGCATGATGCGCGGCACGCTCTCGCCCGCGTCGCCCTCGATCACGACCACGGGGAGGCCGCGGGCGGTCACGGTCGCAAGCGATTCGCGCAGCATCCCGCTGCAGCCGATCAGCACGGCGGCATCGATCGGCGCCGTCGTCAGCGACGGGCCGGCGCCGGAGGGATCGTGGTCGCGGAGCAGCAGCAGGCCCGCGCCGAGGGGCGCGACCTCGTCGGTGAGCCCATCCATCATGAGGGTCTTCACCGGGTCGAGGAAGGCAGTGCCGAGGTGCTCCTCGAACACCACCGCGACGATGCCGCTGCGCCCGCGCCGCAGGGAGGCCGCGCGGGGGTCGGGTCCGGCGTAGCCGAGGCGGGCTGCGGCGGAGCGCACCTTCGCCCGCGTCGCCTCGGTGACCGGGGTCTTGCCACTGAAGACGACGGAAGCGGTCGACGGCGAGACGCCCGCCTCGCGGGCGACGTCGGCGATCGTGGCTCTGCGCGCGCTCATCCTGCGTCGATCGTAGCGCTCGGCCTCTCCCGTCTCGAATCGTTTCGATGCGAATCGTTTCACCGGTACCATGAACGTCATGGATCTGCCCCTGACCCGCGCGCAGTACGTGCGCTGGCGCACCGCCGTCTTCGCGATCTTCCTCGCGAGCGGACTGAGCATCGCGACGTGGGCGTCGCGCGTCCCGGACATCAAGATCGCGCTCGGGATCGAGAACAGCCAGATCGGTCTGCTGCTGCTCGGAATGGGCGTCGCATCGATCGTCGGGCTGTCCCTGGCATCCGTGATCATCGCCCGCTTCGGCACCCGTCGCGGCATGTTCGGCGCGATGCTCGTCTTCGCCGCCGGCGTCGTCTTCATCGGCCTCGGCACCGACGTCTGGGGATCCTTCCCCGTGGTCATCATCGGGCTCGCACTCTTCGGCTTCGGCAACGGCGCCGTCGACGTCATGATGAACGTCGAGGGAGCCGCGATCGAGACCCAGTCCGGCAAGACGATCCTGCCGCTGTTCCACGCGTTCTTCTCCTTCGGCACCGTGATCGGCGCGGGACTCGGGGCGCTGGCCGCGGGCCTCGACGTGACCGTCGCCGTGCATGCCGCCGTGATCGCGGCGATCGTGGTCGTCATCGCTGCAGCATCGTTCGCCAACGTGCCGCGGCGCGAGGTCGCGGGCGATCCCGCCGTCGACGACCGGCCCGGCTGGCGGGCGCGGCTCGCCCTGTCCCTGTCGGCGTGGCGCGAGCCGCGCACCTACGCACTGGGCGTGATCATGCTCGGGATGTCGTTCGCCGAGGGCGGCGCGAACGACTGGCTGGCCCTCGGCGTCAGCGAGGAGCACGGCGGCGGCGCCACGCTCGGGGCCGCCGCGCTGGCGGTCTTCTCCGTCTCCATGACCGTCGTGCGCGTGTTTGGCGGCCCGCTTGTGGATCGCTTCGGCCGGGGGGCGACCCTGCGCGTGCTCTCGGCGACGGCCGCCGTCGGCATTCTGCTGTTCATCCTCGCCCCGAGCCTGCCCCTCGTCTTCGTCGGCGCGGCGCTGTGGGGTCTGGGCGCCTCGCTCGGGTTCCCGCTCGGGATGTCCGCCGCCGCCGACGACCCCGCCAAGGCCGCGGCCCGCGTGAGTGCGGCGGCGACGATCGGCTACGTGGCGTTCCTCGCCGGTCCGCCGGCGCTCGGATTCATCAGCGACCACATCGGACTGCTGAACACGCTGTTCATCCTGGTCGCGCTCGTGGTCGCCTCGGGTCTCGCGTCCGGTGCCGCCCGTCCCATCGCCGGCGCCACCGTCGGAGCAGGCCACCCGCATGAGGGTGCGGGTCGGGTTTAGGCTCGTCGGGTGCGTCTTGTCATCGCCCGCTGCTCGGTCGACTACACCGGGCGCCTCACCGCCCACCTGCCCCTCGCGACGCGCCTGCTCGTCCACAAGGGCGACGGCAGCCTCCTGGTGCACTCCGACGGCGGCTCGTACAAGCCGCTCAACTGGATGAGCCCCCCGTGCCGTCTCGAGGTCGAGGAGCCCGACGAGGAGTCCGCGCGCGCCGGCGTTCTCGAGCACTGGCGGGTCACGCACGCCAAGAGCGGTGACGCCCTGCTCGTGCGGATCTACGAGGTGCTGCACGACACCTCGCACGAGCTCGGTCTCGACCCGGGCCTGCAGAAGGACGGCGTCGAGGCGGATCTGCAGCGCCTCCTCGCCGAGCAGGTCGACGTGATCGGTGACGACCTGACGCTCGTGCGCCGCGAATTCCCGACCGCGATCGGCCCCGTCGACCTGCTGCTGCGCGACCCCGCAGGCGGCACGATCGCCGTCGAGGTGAAGCGGCGCGGCGACATCGACGGCGTCGAGCAGCTCACGCGATACCTCGAGCTCCTCGGACGCGATCCGCACCTCGCCCCCGTCACCGGCGTGTTCGCCGCGCAGGAGATCAAGCCGCAGGCGAAGGTGCTCGCGACCGACCGCGGCATCCGCTGCGTCACCCTCGACTACGAGGGCATGAAGGGCATCGAGTCGGGCGCACCGCGGCTGTTCTGAGCGGTCCCGCGCGCCGGCTGCCGACGCGAGGCCGCTTCCCGGCCCCGTAGTCTGGGAGCATGGCGACACGCTCCCCCTGGACCTGCATCCTCTGGGATGTCGACGGCACCATCGTGGATGCGTCCGACGGCATCCTGCGTCGCCTCACCGTGGCCCTCGAGCACTTCGGCAAGCCCAAGCCGACCCGCGCCGAGCTGGTGCACTGGATCGGCCCTCCCATGTACGAGTCGTTCCAGACGAACGTCGGCATGAGCCCCGAGCAGGCCACCGAGGCCGTCGCGTTCTACCGCACGCTCGGCAAGGCCGACGGATACACGACCGGCGCGAAGCTCTTCCCGGGGGTCGGTGAGCTGATCCAGGAGGCGCACGCGTGCGGCATCCCGCAGGCGACCGCCAGCTCCAAGCCCGAGAACCAGGTCGCGGCACTCATGGACCACTTCGATCTGGCCCCGTGCTTCACCGCCACGGTCGGATCCACCCCCGACGAGAAGACGCTCGCCACGAAGGCCGACATCGTCGCCGAGGCGCTGCGGCGGCTCGCGGCGGCCGGTGTCGACACGTCGCGACCGGTGCTCGTCGGCGACCGGCACCACGACGTCGAGGGCGGGGCGGCGCACGACGTGCCCGTGATCTTCGTCGGCTGGGGCTTCAGCTGGCCGCACGAGGCTGAGGGTGCCCAGGCCGCCGTCGACGACGTGGCTCAGCTGCGCGACCTGCTGCTCCTCACCGACGCCGATGGATGACGTCGCAGGCACGGTGATCGGCTGGGTCATCCCGGCTGTTGTGGTCTTCGGCGTCGCGGCGCTGGCGGTCGCCGTGCTGGTGTGGGGAGTGCGCCGCGCACGCCGCTCGCCCGCCGCGCGGAAGCGCGCGGAGGCGGAGCGCCTCGAAGCGGGCGCGGTTCTGGTGCGCCTGGACGACGCGATCGCGGAGCTCGAGCTCGAGGTGGGACTGTCGGGCGCGCTCTACGGCGGTGACGCCCCGGCCTCACTGCGACGCGCGCGCCTGACGGCGCAGCACACCCGCGACGCGGGTTTCGACCTGTACCGCACGATCTCCCTGCCGGCCGCGACGCCGGTTGAGGTGCGCCGTGGCGCCGCGCGCATCCGCGAGCAGGCCGACAAGGCCGCCACGGCCATCCGCCACGCCCGTTCCGACCACGTCGAGTGGATGGGTCGCCACGTCACCGCGGGCTCTCAGCTGGCCGCCACGCGGCGGCGCCTCGACGATCTGCGCGCCTCGATGGGCGACCCCGCCCCGCTGCTGGATCAGCTCGCAGCGAGCTTCGCCGAAGACGAATGGCGCACCGCATCGGATGCCGCGACCAACGCCGTCACCGAAGCCGCCGAAGCGCAGGTACGACTCGATGCGGCGGCCGCGGCCGCCGAGGACCCGTCCCGCAATGCCCTGGCCGACATCGCAGCGGCGGAACGCGCGTTGCGCCAGGCCGAGGCCGACGCCCGCGCCTTCGAAGAGTCGTATCGCCTCATCACGCAGGCCTCGCAGGCCCTCTCGGGCGAGTTCGAGGCCACGCGCACGGCGATGCGGCAGGCGGTGCTGTCGCGAGGATCGCTGCCCCCCGACGACGCCGATCGCCTGGCCGATGAGGTGCGGGCGATCGAGGCGGACCTGAACGCCCTCGAACGGGATGCCGCCCGTCGCCCGACGTGGACGATCGACCGTATCGCCCGGCTGCGCGATCGACTCGACCTCGCGCTGGGCGATGCCCGCACGGCGCAGCAGCGACTCCGTGGCGCGCGCACGGCCCTGCCCGGAACCCTCGCGGCCGCCCGCAACGCGGTGGCGATGGCCGAGGCGGTCGCCACGCACACCCACGGCAGCGCGGACGCGCGATCGCGACTCCGCTCCGCGCAGCGCGAGCTCGCCAACGCCCGCGCATCCGCCGACCCGGTCGCCGCGCTCGACGCCGCGCGCCGCGCCATGCGCGAGGCCGAGGAC
>MDSY01089719.1_pt1 | contig 11967 bp, 1 predicted proteins | sample 811131 | NCBI WGS metagenome assembly MDSY01 (sample SAMN05326643, study PRJNA326480) | marine metagenome | isolation source: seawater | place: Atlantic Ocean: South West | collected 2010
ATTCTGAGATCGGGTTTCGTCGATCAGATTGGCGAAGTGAGTTTCGTCAATTGTCATGCAATCGAGTCATCGGCGGATTTCATCCGGCCGATTTTGTCCCTACCTTCCGGTACCAACCCCCTATCATTTGGACTGTGGTCTTGCTCTCGGTATGTCTTTCTTAGCTCTATTTGTTTGAGTACGGCTAAAGCCAGTACGACGTGGTCACGCATTGTGGGTGCGTGGCTCTAGGCGCGCGCGGGAGTGCGACCGGGGTCGGCGCTCCGCTTGCTAGTGCGTGCGTGCGAGTCTGGCCGGTGTGGCCAGGCTCGGTGTAGTTCTTGGCGTCGCTAGAACGTGTCGGCGACGACGCCGTCGACGCCAGTGTTCCGGATGAGGCTCGCGTCGCTGGAGTCGGCGCGCTCGGCGCGGCTGCGCATCTCCTCGCGTGAGGCGAGCACGTCGGCGACCATGTGCTCGGGCTCGTAGACGGGCAGGTGTTTGCCCTCGGCGTGGAGCGATGAGGCTCTTGCTCCTGTGAGCTTGACGGTCTCGGCGCGTATGATCCAGTCGCCGTAGGTCTCACGCTGAACGACTTGGTAGATCTGGAGCGCCTCGATCGACGCCCACCGGAGGGCGGCCTGGATCTCGGGGCCGGAGCACCCCGCGGCCATCAGGGCGGAGGCGAGGTAGGAGCGGAAGCCGTGGATGGAGTACTTCTTGGCGAGTGCCTGGTCGGCCAGGACGTAGCTCATCATGCGGAAGAAGATCTCGTCGAGGGCCGCCGCGCGCATGGGCGTGCCGACGCCCTCCGGCCCGCAGAACAGAGGCGTGGTGCGTCGGTCCTCGGGCTTGACCCCGGCGTGGATCTCCCACTGGGCGAGGGCCGAGGCCGCGTTGATGGCCGCCGCCGGGTCGAAGGGCAGCCATATGGGGTTGTTGCCCCATCTCATGCCGAAGCAGTCCGCCTTGGAGGGGCCGGGCATGATGAGGGCGTAGTCGCCCTTCTTGAGGTGCCGGAGCTGGTCGACGGTCGGGTGGAGCACCGTCTCGTCGTCGATGATCCATTTGAGCGAGGCGAAGGACATCTTGTCGCTGCCCCATTTGCCCGCGCCGAGGGCGACCTCGGCCTTGCGGAAGCCGCATTGCGACAGCACGTGGAAGACGGTGCGCACGCTGAGGCCGTAGGTGGTTGTCCACCGCCACGGCTTGCCGCCTTTGAGGATATCTTGGCCGTCTGGGATCGTGAGGATCCTGCAGATGAGCGCGTGCGACATCGGGATGGCGCGCTCCGGCACGCAGTTCTCGGGTCCGATCTCGCGGCTGTACTTGAGCATCTGCTCGTGGGCGCGCCTCGCCGCGAGGGTGAGAGGTGGCGGGGTGATGCCGCGCGCGATGTGCTCGGCGCGGGCGCCGCGCAGCACGGCCAGCGCGCTGAGCGGGGAGGGTGGCTTCGGTTTGCCGAAGTGGGGTGCGCCCTGTGGCAGGAACTTGCCCTTGCGGGGCTTCATTTGGCCGTAGATCCACATGAGCGCGCCCGCCCAGATTGCATTCTCGCGGCGGTGACCGCACGCGTCGAGAGAGTGGGTGTCGGGCCGCCAGGGCGACCTGAGCTTGAGGTGGGAGCAGTAGTTTGTCCAGTGCTTCCAGTTCGAGGCGCGTTGCGCCTGTGTGGTGACAGGCGCCTGGTCGGGGTCGCCTTGCGTGGAGATGTCTGCGAGCCAGTGGATGACCTCGTCGTCGGCCCCGATCGCGTGTTCGGAGGCGTCGTTCTTGAGCTGGTTGAAGATGTCTTCGGTGAGGCTCTCTCGCGCCTCCCGGATCGCGTGCATGTTGGCTCCGCCCGGCCCGCGCCGTGCGGGCGGCGCGTCGGGCCTGGAGGCCGTGCCGTCGGGTACGACGACGAGGCGGCTGCCAGCGCGTGGGCGGGCAGCGGCGGGGGCGTGGGGGGCGAACAAGCGGCGAAGCGGCGCGGCCTGGTCGGTCGCGGCCGTGGGCGCGGTGGCGGTCGGAGATCGTTTGGAGCGGCCTCTCTTGGGCTTGGGCGGCGTGCTGTTTGGCGGCGTGCGCGCCGTGTGGCGCTTGTTCTGCGCGTGTAGCGGCGGCGTCGGCGGCGCGCTGCCGGCGCGTGCGGCGTGGCGGGGCCCAGGCGGGGTCGGTGGCGGCGTGTCTGGGACGAGCACGACCCGCGATGGCCGGGCGGTGTATTGGATCACCTCGAGGCCGTGGGGGTCGACCTCCGACGGGGCTGGGTCGTCGGAGGTGGTGATGGCCACGTTGATGTCCTCCGCTCCGAGGGAGCTGGAGCCCGTGCTCTGACGGGAGCGCGCGGTGACGATGGGTCGCAGCCCGTTGAGCGCGCGCCTCATGAAGCGGAGGGCCTCGTCCGAGATGGGGATGCGTGTCGATGTGACGCCGAGCGCCTCGCTGAGGGCGGCCAGCGTCTTGTCGTAGCCGCGGCTCGCTGCGTCGGCCATGGGGTTGCCCGCGCCGCTGCAGTGCGCGACGAGGAGGCGCGGCGCCAGGGCGCGGTAGGTGTCCGACTTGAGGAGCGAGTCGAGGATGATCTGCATCGGCGGCGTGAGTGCGCGGCGCGTGAGGCTCGAGGCCGTGGCGAGCGCGTCGGTCTCTATGCACACGAGGCTGGCGTCGGAGAGCAGGTCTGCGAAGGTGATGATGCTGATGCCGGCGGCGAGGAACTCGAGGTGGGGTATGTCGAGCAGCTCGAGGCCGGGGTGGTCGGCGATGGCGACGGCGAACCAGTGGCCGTAGAGCCAGCCGCCGAGGCCGGGGCTGGGCGTGCCCTCGAGCGCGGCATCGGCGCGGATGCGGTGGCGCGGCGTGGTGCTGGGAGGAGGCGTCGGTGCGAAGGCTGCGAGCAGCGGGGCGCCGGGCGTGTCCATGATGAACCCCACCCACCGTTCGAGGGCGGGGCGCATGAGCTCGTCGACGAAGACGAGGGTGGCTGGGCCGCTGTCGAGCTCCTCGCCCGGCTTGACCGGGCGGAAGATATGGTGGAGGAGGCGCTTGTCGCCGCCCACCATGAAGAGGAGGCTGACGAGGTAGCCGAGCAGCCGGCGGTAGTCCCCGACCTGCAGCTCGCCGGCGAGCGCGGTGCGGAGGGTGGCGGCGGCCTTGGCCGCCTTGTCCTTGGGCACCCAGATGAGGCCGAGGCTGGTGGAGAGGTGGGCGCCGAGCCAGACGACGCCCACGCCCGTCTGCTGCTTCTCGGTGCGCGAGAGGGGCAGGCGCAGGCCGCGCTTGCCAACCACGCGGTGGAAGACGCGCAGCAGCCGCACGGCGCGCGCCGCGCCGACGCATGCGAGGCGGGCGTCGTCGCAGTAGATAAGGAGGTTGAAGAGGGCCGCCTGCGTGCCGTAGCAGGACGGTTGCAGCTGCGCCCGCCGCTCGAGGGCGGCGCGGGCAGCGGCGGTCAGCTCGTTGGGAAGGCGCGGGTCGCGCCAGCGTGCCGCCTCCAAGGCGTTCATGCGCTTGTAGATCGCGAGGGTGATCGCGTTGGAGAAGCGTTGCGCGACCTGGCTGCTGGGTGTGGCGCCCATGGTCATGACGTATTCGAGCGCGAAGTCGAGCGCGTCGCCGGCCCCGGCGTTGCTGGCCGACGCCGGGTCGCGCTTGCGCGGCACGATGGCTCCCATCTGCCAGAGCATCAGCGCGTAGTAGAAGAGCTGGTGGAAGAATTTCGAGAAGTCGAAGGCCATGTCGACCGCCGGCTCACCGTTGAGGTCGCCGAGGACCTGGAGGATGGCGCTGTTGTGCGCGGCGGTCTCCAGGCTGTCCATGTCCTGGTGGCTCCACGTGCCCTTGCGGCTCAGCTCGTTGAGCGGCGTGACCGTCTCGCCCGAGCGTTGCGTGCAGAGGCGCTTGCGCGGTTGGCCCTGGTCGCCGATGCCGCGGAGCTCGTCGGTGCCCTTCTTGGGGACGACGCCGCGTGGCATGGCGCGGAAGGGCACGCATGGCAGCGATTCGAAGAACTCGAGGAAGCCGAGGGATTGCATGCCGGCCATCTGGTCGGAGGCGGCGCTGACGCCGCCGTTCTCGGCGTACATGGAGAGCAGGTTGGGCATTAGGACAATCTGGTGCGCCATGTCGTTGGTCTGCATCTGCACGCCGTGGCGGATCATGGAGACGAGCTCCTGGTCGGGGCAGTCGGCGAACTCGGAGGCGGCGAAGTCGAGGTTCAGGCCGGTGCGCTTTGGTTCGGTAGTCGGGTCGAACAGCTTGACGTTGCCTGGCCCGCCGCGTAGGTCCCAGAGCCGGCCGAAAGCTCGGGGCTTGATGGCGTCGCGGCCGAAGGCGATGGCGTCGGGCCGTCCGTGTCTGGGGCCTCCTGCCAGGTGCCACTCGAGGCACCCGCGGAGCCAGCCGTCGATCTCTTGGAGTGCCCAGCCCTCGACGATGTCCGTGACGTCGTGGGGCCAGAAGCCGTCCTCGGGTGCGGTCTGCGCCGCGGGCGCGGCCAGAGGCTGCGTCGGGTAGACCACGGCCGTGTGCCTGAAAGGCCGCTCGGCCGTGTCGGGTGGCGGGAGAGGCAGCACGTAGCCGTAGAGCTCGGGCGGGAGCGACGCGCCGGGCGAGCAGTCGACGTGCGATGCGAGCGCGTGGGCGAATTCGGCGAAGCCGTCGCCGCCGTCGTCTCCGGTTGGCGTGACCTCCTCCAGCATCTTCTGGAACTTGGCGGCTTCCTCAGCCGCGTTGGTGAGCCGTTGCTCGAGGCCCGTGTGGGAGGCCTCGCGCGCGGTGGCCGAGAGGTTGGCGTCCATCTCGTGCCGAACGCCCCACCGCATGAAGCTGGGTATCGATGCCGTGGGCTGCATGTAAGAGTCGACCTTGGCGATGGCGGTGGCGCCCGCTCGGTAGCGCGCGACGCCGGCGGGGCCGGTGGCGTGCGACGCGAGTTGGTCGAGGGTCCACCAAACGCCGCCGTCTGTCGGCGCCGTGGCGGGCGCGCCCTCCGCCTCGGCGAGCGTGGCGTCGGCGGGCAGCCCGACGAGTAGGGCGGTGAAGACGATCGTGCGCTTAGCGGCGGGCGCGAGCGGGTCGTCGGTCGGGTGATCTGGGTGGCCGGCGAGGTGCGTCTGCAGGTCGCCGGCGTGGAAGTAGGCTTCCTTGGGCGCGCCGAGGTCGATCCACTTTTCGGTCTCTTCGCCCAGCGCCTCACGGCGTCGTCGCCTGGAGTTGGTGCGCTCCGTGATGCCGTACAGCGTCTCGCGTTGTGGCGGCATGTGTGCCAGGAACTGCGCGCCGGCCCCGCCCGCGCCGCGGTTGTGGGCCACCGCGACCAGGACGACGCGGCGCTCCTCGGGCGTGACCGCCTCGGAGATGTTGACCCGTGGGGCTGGTGGCCGCGGCCGCGCGGTGGCGGGCGCGGCGGGAGGTGGCGCCGCCTCCGCCTGAGGCGGCGTGGCTGGCGCCGCCTGCGCCGACGGGGCGGTGGCCTGCGGCTTGGCGGGCGCGGCGGCCTCTGATCGAGCTCGTGCCGCGAGCTGCATCTCGTCGACGGAGAGGGCGTCGTCGGCGGCGCGCAGCGCGCGCGCGCGTTCGGTGAGCCACTCGGCGATCGGCGCGGCGACGCTCGAGTCGAGTGGCGCCGTGTCGACCAGGGTGAGGTCGGACCCTTCGCCCATTCGTCGGGCGGCGGCCTCGAGCACGCGGAGGAGGTCGGTGTCTTGGCTCTCGAGGGCGCGCCTCATATCGGCCACGCTGAGGTGGCCGTGCCCGTCTGTGCAGAGGGAGTCGTCCGCCTCGCCGCGCTCCTGGAACGTGATGTTGCCCATGGGTATGTCGAAGCGGTACCGTCGGTGGCGCATCGCGGTGTTCCGTTGCTGTTTGCGCTCGTCCTCCGCGGGGGTGTCGTCGGCCTTGGCCGGCGGTGGGCGCGCGGGGGCGTTCTCTGCTTGCGGCCGGCGCGGTGGCGTCGGCGGCCTGGGTGTGGGCAGGGCGTCGCGTCCGGCGTGGTCTGTGGCGCCGGCGCCGACGGGCGTGGCGAGAGCCGGCTCGAGCGGGTGTACGTCACCTGGGTTAGGGTGGGGCGGAGGGCTGGTACGGCGAGTGTGTGCCAGTCGCCGCGCCTCCGTGGGGCTCGCTCGAGCTTCGGCGTGTGCGCCGCGCGGCGTGGCCGTGGGGTGTGTGGGAGCGTCGCACGTGTGCGCGGCCTGGGGCGGCGCGCGTCGTGGTGGCGCGTGTGCGCGTGCACGTGGTGAGCGCGAGGGTGCGGTGTGTACGTCGCCGCGGCGTGCGGCCTTCATGTGGCGCGCGCGGCTGAGTAATCGCGCGCCTGGCGTGTGCGTGTGCGGCGCTGCAGTGCGGTGGCTCGCGCGGGCATGCCGTGGGGCTCGCGGTGTGCGTGGCTGGCCCGGCGGTCTGGTAGAGCGCGGGGGTGGCGCGCGCGCCTGGGTGCGTCGCCTTGGCGCCGCCCGCGCGTTGCGTGGGTCGGTGGCCGAGCGGCGGGCGCGCTCCGCCCGCTGGCGTCGTCGGTTGGGTGCCGCCCGCGCTTTGCGTGGGCGGGTCGCCCGTGGGTTGACGGCGCGCGCCTGTGGGGGCGGTGCGGGGGGGGTAGGGTGCGGTTCTACCTGGTGTCGCCGCCCTCTTGCGAGGGGGGGGTGTCACAGGGGGGTGCGCGTAGGTCGGTGGGCGTGGCCGCACCGCTGCCGCTTGGGGCGTCGTGAGTGGCGCCGCGCGCGTGTTGCGTGGGCGCGGCACGTGAGAGCCGCCAGCTTGCCAGCACGGAGGAGTCTGAGGCTGCGGCACGTGAGTCGGGCGTCAGCCGCCGCGTCGGCTTGGGCACGCCGTCGCTGGGGAGCGGCATGTCGGCCAGCGGGTGGCGCGTGCTGGTGGGCGGCGCGTTGGCGCTCGCGCGCGCGCCCGGCGCGCTGTGCGCGTGCGGGTCGGGCGGCTGGGCGGTGGCCTCGGCGTATCCGTCTGGCGGTGCCTGGCCCGTGACCCTGGAGTAGTTGGCCGCGAGCACCTCGACCTCCTCCTCGTAGCGCGGCTGGTGGCCAAAGGCGCCGCGGTTGAGGTTGACCGTGGCGCACAGCGCGGCGGCCATCTGAGGCGGCGTGACGCTGCGGATGCGGCCCTGCTCGTCGCGGTCGCGGTGGCGCTGACGGTGTGTGGCGAGCGTGCGGGCGGCGGCGCCCGGTGTGGTGGGCGTGGCGGGGTTGAAGCTCCCCTCGCCGCCGCGCCGCCAGATGTTCCATCGTTTGGAGAAGCCGACGCCGTGGTCGAGGTACTGCATGACGAGGTCGGGCTCGCGGTAGGCCTTGGCGAGTATCGAATCGGGCTGCTCGATGAGAACCACGTCGGCGGGTGCGCAGTAGAGCCTGACCGCGAAGGCCAGGCTCCACCAAAGCTGGCCGGAGTCGACGCGCGCCTGCTTGCCCGTCTTGTTGCTGAGCGCGGCGTCGGCGCAGTCGGGGTGGCCGATGACCAAGCGCCACCGTTGCCGCCACAGCACGTCGCGCACGTCGCCGCACCAGTAGAGGCCGAAGGGTGGCGCGGCGCCGGGACGTTGGGCGGCGCGGCGTGTGCGGAAGTCGACGACGAGGCATATCTCCGTCGGGAACCTCGCGACGCAGGCCTTGGCCATGGCCTCGCTGGCGTCGCCCATGCAGAGTATCGTGGGCGCGTAGGGGTCGCCGCCGGGGAGCTCGAGGTAGCCGAGGGGGATGGCGTTGCGCCGCATCGAGGCGGCGTCGGGGGTGGGCGGCGCGGGGGCGCCGCCGCTCCATGGGCATGCGCAGGTGTCGGCGGCGCACGCCGTGCAGACGCCTCCCCCGCAGAGGCATCCGCCCAGCGTGCGCGGCGGGGTCGGCACCGTGCAGTGAGCGCCGCAGACGGCGCATTCGCGGCGGGTGGAGCCGCCTGGGGCGCGCCTTGCTTGGCGGTTGAGGTCTTCCCAGGCGTTCGCGGTGTAGGAGAGGCGCAGCGCGTCGAGCTTGGCCGCGACGGCGGCCGCGGCGCCGCCGTTGGTGGCGCGGTCGAGGCGACGCGTCATGGACTCGATGTCCCGGTTCTGGGTACACGCGTCGGACTCGTCGAACGCGGTGGCGTAGGAGGTGCGAGTGCGCAGGCGCGCCATCCGAATGGTGGCGAGCCGCGCCGCCAGCCTCTCCGTGCTGGCGGCGGGGTCGGTGGCGTTGGCGGCGCCCGCGTGGGGCGGCTCGCTCTGGGGCCGCGCCGTGTGGGTCGGCCCGCCTCGGCGTCCGCGCCGCCGGCCTGGCGTCGGCGCCGTGGCGCCGGCGCCGCTGAGCCGCGTGGCGGCGGAGGTGGTGGGTGCCCGGCGTGAGTATTGGATAACCTCGAGGCCGTAGGGGTCGACCTCTGGCGGGACGGGGTCGGTGGTGGTGGAGGTGGGCGCGCCCGCGGCGCCGTCGTGCGCGATGTGCCTGGCATGGACGCCGCGTAGCAGCGCCAGTGCCGAGCTGGGCGAGGGGGCCAGCACGGCGCCGAAGGGGTCCTCCTTGTTCTCGAAACGGAAAGTGACGCCGTGTGGGTGCCATGTGTGCTGGTCGCCGACCGCCTCCCCGCAGATGCGCCACTCGAGGGGCTCGCGGCCGCTTAGCTCGGCCTCGCTGCGCTCCACGTCGACGTCGGGCTCGGCCGCCCTGCTTGCGTCGGGCGGCTCGAGGTCTTCGGCGGTCAAGGAGTCGTCGGTGGATACGTAGCCCTCCTCGCCCTCCCTGGTGCAGCACCTCCCTGGCTCGCCGGGCTTGTCAGCGTCAGTGCCGGCGCAGGTGCACGCGTGGGAGACGTCGTCTGTGCAGAACTCGCACAGGAGCTCGTTCTCTGCGACTGTCCTGTAGCAGACCATGTGGCAGCAGCACTGCGTGATGGCGTCGTCGATCATGACGCAATCGAGCTGGTGGTCGAATCGCCTGTCGTCGGCGCAGTGGCCGAGGTTGGTCACGAGCCGCCCCCCCCAGTCGCAGGCCCGCCTGGTCAGCCAGTTCTCGCGCGCGCGCTCGTGAGCAGGGCGCGCTTGGAATAGGGCGCGCTCGTGCGTGTCGTCGTGGTTCGGGTTGCCGTCGCCCCCGCCGGTCTGCTCGAAGAGGAGCTGCAGGGTGGGGCTGTCGCCGTCGTCGTGCAGGCCGAGGGCGCGCGGCGTGCGGCTGTCGTCCAGCCGCTCGCCGTCCAGCAGCAGGCGGATGCCGAGGCCGTCGTTGGCGAGGATCTCGGCGAGCGGGCGGTCGAGGGCGGCGCTGATGTGCACCTTGCCGGAGTTGCCGTCGGGCAGCTCGACGCAGAGGGAGACGGTGGCCGGCGGCCGCGCGCCGTGGTGACGGTGGTGCTGCCACGGCTCGTAGTGGAGCATGGAGTGCATCGTCATGGTGGTGGTCGTGCCGAGCTGCATGCTCTCGCCCTTGGCGACGGCGCCCTGGCGCCGCCTGTGCCACATTGCACGAATGCGGGCGCTGCGCGCGCCGTTGAGCCGGATGGTGGTGTGGGGCTCGGCCGGAGCCACCTCGAGGCGGAGCCGCCAGGTGACGCGTGCCGCGCCCTGGTCGGGCGGCCGTGGCGCCGCCGGGTGGGCCTTGGCGGCCGGCGCGCCGAAGGTGATGATGTCCCCGTCGGAGAGCGGCGTGGCGCTGTCGGCGTAGCCGCATCTGGGGCAGTCGAAGGCCATCTTGGGCGGGTTGTCTGCGAGCAGCTGGCCGTGGGGCCATATGAGGCGCGCTGTGATCGTGCCGTCTGGGCTGCTGCGCCGGTGGTCGCACACGGTGTACAGCGGGTCGCACGTGTGGATCGAGACGCTGCGCGCGTGCGTCAGCCCGTCGTTGTGGCACTGCGCGTTGGTGACGTGCACCCAGAACTGACCGCCGAGGTGGTCGGTGGGCGTGGAGACGTCGGCCTTGCGGGCCGCGGGCAGTCCGATGGCCAGCGTGCACGGCTCGCCAGGCTGCAGCGGCGCCGCGCCCGACATGCAGAAGCCGTTGTAGCCGTCTTGGAGGTACACGGTGCCCACGCCGGGCGGCGCGGGCCCCGCGCCGGCCCAGTGGAGGCGCGCGCGAGAGTGCGCGGCCGCGCGCTGGGCCGGGCGGTCAGGCCGCGCCGGCGCGACGCCGTGCTCGGGGTCGAGCACAGGCTCGGTCATGGCACGAATGTGGGTTGGGTCGGCGCCCGCCGCGAGGAGCGCCGTGGCGCCCATCACGCGCAGCGAGTGTGCGCTGAGGACGGGGCCGGCGGCCGGCGCCCGTGCCTCGCGCGCGAAGGAGGCCTGGCCGGACCAGTCGGAGGCCTGGCCGGACCAGAGGCCCGACCAGAGCGCCGTGTCGGTGGCGCGCGCGAGAAGTTGGGCGTGCACCTTGGCGAGCGCGCGCCTGTGGTCGAGCCCCGCGCCCCTGCCGGCCGGAGCCGTGGAGGGTGCCGGGCGGCGGATCGGCGGCGTCAGCCTTCTGATGGCGGGGCGGCGGCCGCGGCGGCGGTTGGGGTCGTTGCGGCCGCCCGCCGCGCCGCCATAGCTGAGGACGCCTCCCCATGTTTTGGCGTCGAGCAGCTGGTCCGCGCTGAGCGTGTTGAGGAGCACCACCTCGGGCTCGGGGGAGCTGAGGTTGAGCCATCTCGTGCGCGCCGCCTCGAGGGAGTTCGGGTCGAATGGCCTTGTGTAGCGCCGCGCCCCGCGCACCCTGAAGTACTGCGTGCCGTAGTCGGTGAGGAGGGTGTCGCCGGAGTGGATGTCCTCCAGCGCGTACAGGGCCATGATGGTGTACGTGGGCGTGTCGCCTGGTTGGCCGACATCGACCTCGACCATCTCGGTGTTCGGCCGCGCGCCCTCGTTCACCTTGGAGACGAGCGAGCGCTCCTTGGAGTCGATGAGGGCCCAGCCGCACACGCACCAGGCGTACTCGCCGTGGAGCGGGTCCGCGATGAGCCAGGTGGCGAGCTCGCCGGTGGTGACCATCGTGTCGGCGAGGAAGACGCCGATGAGGTCGCCGCGCTTGAGCAGCTTGTCGCCGGTGTAGGCGAGGCCCGTGCCTCCGGTGCAGTCGATGACGGTGGCGCATGGGACGGCCAGGCCGTTCCATGCGCCGTCGGCGTGAGCGCTCGGGCGCGCCTGGCCGTTGGCGGCGGAGGAGTTTGCCCGAGCTGAGTACTGGATCACCTCGAAGCCGTAGGGGTCGACCTCCGGCGGGAAGGGGTCGGTGGAGCAGCCGGCGCCGGCGCTGTTTGGGGTCGGCGCTGGGAGGGCCGCGCTGACCAGGGGGCGGCGGAGGGTGCGAGTGGCCAGCCATATGGCGCGGCCGACCTTGCGCGTGCGGCGGTGTGCGATCTGGTTGCGCCGCGCGCCCAGCGCCGGCTCGATCGGCGCGCGGCCGGCCCGTTTGGGGTGCGGTGTCGCCGCCCTGCGCGGTGTCGGCGGCGCCTCGGCGCGGTGACGGTTGGGCGCTCGGCTCGGCGGCGAGTCGGGGCTGTCGATGTCGAGGGTCGCCATGTGCTCCGTCAGGTCGAGGTGCGGCGGGCCGGCGTGCGCGCCGAACGGCGTGAGGGGCCCGTCCGAGACGGCGATGAGCTCGAAGGCGTCGTCGACGTACCGCGCTCCGTGCTCGAGCTCGTGCAGGAGGTCGATGGGGATGTCGTAGGAGCTGGGGTCGGTGAGGGCGCAGTAAAGGTCGTCGTCGTCGTCCGAGTGCGCCGGCGACGGAGGCGCAGAGGCGTCTGGGCCCTCCGCGAGAGAGAGCAGGGCGGACGTGGCGCCGTAGCCACCGTCGGCGCGCAGCGTGTCGATGATGGCCTTCCATCGCACGAAGCTGGTACTGGGCACGAGCATGAGGGAGTAGACGAAGAGGTCCGACGGGCTGTCGTTCTTGTCGTCGCTGCGGACGAGCACGGCGAAGACGGCGCGCGTGTTGGCGGCCATGGGGCGGACGCCGAACGAGATGATCAGCCGCACCAGGTAGGGCAGCACGTCGACCGTGAAGTTCTCGGGCTCCGACGGGAACGTGTAGTGGCGCGCGACGGCGTCCTCGGCCG
>MDSY01133315.1_pt1 | contig 11965 bp, 9 predicted proteins | sample 811131 | NCBI WGS metagenome assembly MDSY01 (sample SAMN05326643, study PRJNA326480) | marine metagenome | isolation source: seawater | place: Atlantic Ocean: South West | collected 2010
AGTCTTATACAGTTGGCCGCCAAACATAGGCATTAGAGGAATCCTGAGATGACACAGACAGTCCAGCACTTCATTGATAATACATTTACAGCCGGAAGCAGCACGCGCACCGGTGATATTTATAATCCTGCGCTGGGCGAAAAGACGGGTGATGTTGTAATGGGGACGGCCGCTGATGTTCAGGCGGCTGTTGATGCTGCAAAACGGGCTGGACCGGCATGGGCAACAATGCCACCTGTTCGCCGCGCCCGTGTGGTCTTCAAATTTCTTGAGCTTGTCCGCCGTGATAAAGAAAAACTGGCCGAAGCGATTACAACAGAACATGGCAAGGTTTTTACAGATGCCTGCGGTGAAGTAGAGCGGGGCATTGAAGTGCTAGAATTTGCCTGTGGTATTCCGGCCTTGTTGAAAGGCGAATATTCCAGTCAGGCCTCAACCAGCATTGATAACTGGACATTCCGCCAGCCAATCGGCATTGCGGCTGGTATTACACCCTTTAACTTCCCTGTTATGGTGCCAATGTGGATGTATCCTCTGGCAATCGCAGCTGGCAATTGTTTTATCCTGAAGCCAAGCCCAACAGATCCGACAGCCTCTATTATGATGGCTGAGCTTCTGAAGGAAGCAGGCTTGCCTGCTGGTATTTTCAGCGTCATTCAGGGTGATAAAGAATCAGTAGATGCTATTCTTGAGCATTCTGATATCAAGGCCGTCTCATTCGTTGGCTCGACCCCTATCGCGCAGTATATCTATGAAAAAGGTGCTGGTAATGGGAAGCGCGTGCAGGCTCTTGGCGGCGCAAAAAACCATATGATGGTTATGCCGGATGCTGATATGGACAAGGCTGTTGATGCGCTAATCGGCTCAGCTTACGGCTCAGCTGGAGAGCGCTGTATGGCGATTTCAGTTGCGGTTCTTGTTGGTGATGCTGGCGATAAAATGGTGCCAGCACTTGCGGAACGCGCCCGTACGCTCAAAGTAAAAAATGGCATGGAACTCGATGCCGAAATGGGTCCGATTGTTACAGCAGCGGCGCATGAACGAATTTCTGGTATGATAGAACAGGGTGTGCAGGAAGGTGCTGAGCTTGTTGTTGATGGCCGCGGCCTGTCTGTTGCCGGTCATAATCAAGGCTATTTCATGGGCGGAAGCCTGTTTGATAACGTCACGCCGGATATGTCGATTTATCAGGATGAAATCTTTGGTCCTGTGCTGTCATGTGTGCGTGTTGCAAATTCAGCCGAAGGCATTGAGCTTATTAATAACCACCGTTACGGTAATGGGGTATCAGTCTTCACTTCGGACGGTCATACAGCGCGCGAATTTTCCAATCAGATCGAAGTAGGAATGGTGGGTGTGAACGTGCCTATCCCTGTGCCAATGGCATGGCATGGCTTTGGCGGATGGAAGCAAAGCTTGTTTGGTGATTTGCATGCCTTTGGGAATGAAGCAGTGCAGTTCTACACAAAGCAGAAATCAGTGATGCAACGCTGGCCTGATTCGATTGCCAAGGGTGCAGAATTCGTGATGCCAACAGCTAAATAACATTGTTTTTATGACAGATATATCGTCTGAAAATAAACATGACCTTACCGTTCTCCTGCCGGCAATGCGCCAGGCAGGGGCTGAGATCATGGCAATACATGCGCGCGGTGTAACAGCTGAGCTAAAGCAAGATAGATCACCTGTCACCGAAGCTGATAAGGCGGCTGAGCGTATTCTGCTTGCAGCCCTTGCAGAACATTTCCCGGACATTCCTGTCATATCAGAGGAAAATCCAGACAGTCATAAACTATCTGCTGCACCCTGTTATTTTTTAGTCGACCCGCTTGATGGCACGCGCGAGTTTCTGCGGGCAGATTCATCCGGCGCTTTTACCGTGAATATCGGACTTATTGAACAGGGCCGCGCGTCTCAAGGGACGATTTATGCACCAGCCTTTGACAGGCTCTGCTGGACAGTTTTTGAGCGCGATAATCTTGTTGCTTATCAGGATGATAAAAATGGGATAACCGCGTTAAAAATTCGGGCGTTGCCGTCATCTGGCCCGGTTGCGGTTGCCAGTCGCTCCCATCTTGATCCCAATACCTCTGATTTTCTGACGCGCGAATCAATTTCTGAAACGCTCTCTATCGGCTCATCATTGAAATTTCTGTTGCTGGCAGATGGTCAGGCAGATATCTATCCCCGCTATGGGCCGACAATGGAATGGGATACGGCCGCTGGAGAGGCAATATTGCGGGCTGCGGGCGGAACAGTGCTTTCAGAAGATAGCCGTCAGCATGTCTATGGCAAAGCAGGCTGGAAAAATGGCCCTTTTATTGCCTGCGCGGGATATCTTCCGCACTCTCTCTAATCTGTATTATTCTGCTTTTATGAGCAAAATATCTGTTTCTCTGCCCTGATTAGCGCAAAAGGCCTGAAGCTGGTCATGCGTTAGCGTCTGAGGCGCGGTTAACAGGCGGTATTTTTAGCCCCATTTGTAGCGATCTCTCATAAAGCGAAAAGAGGAACTGGTAAAACAGCATAAAATCTGACTAAGCTAATAAGCAGAAAAGAAACGCTAAGGGGAATCATCGCAATGAAAACAAGAGCTGCAGTTGCCTTTGAGGCAGGAAAACCACTTGAAATTGTAGAGCTTGACCTTGAAGGACCGCAGGCTGGCGAAGTCCTTGTTGAAATTAAGGCGACTGGTATTTGCCACACAGATGAATTTACGCGTTCTGGTGATGACCCTGAAGGAATGTTTCCGGCTGTTCTGGGCCATGAAGGTGCTGGTATCGTGCGCGAAGTAGGCGCTGGTGTTAGCTCGTTGAAGCCGGGCGACCATGTGATCCCTCTCTATACTCCTGAATGCCGTGAATGCGATTATTGTCTGCACCCGAAAACAAATCTGTGTCAGGCAATACGCACGACACAAGGTCAGGGCGTTATGCCAAACGGCACCTCACGCTTTTCCTATAAAGGGGAAAAAATATTCCATTATATGGGCACCTCAACATTTTCCAATTATACTGTGCTGCCCGAAATAGCGCTGGCGAAGGTAAACCCTGCCGCGCCGTTTGATAAAATTTGCTATATTGGATGCGGTGTGACGACCGGCATAGGCGCTGTGATTAATACAGCCAAAGCAGAAGTCGGATGCCGCGCTGTTGTCTTTGGTCTTGGCGGTATCGGGTTGAATGTTATTCAGGGGCTCCGGCTGAGCGGCGCAAGCCAGATAGTTGGCGTTGATATGAATAATGACAAAGAAGCATGGGGCCGTAAATTTGGTATGACGGACTTTGTTAATCCAAATGAAGTGTCTGGCGATCTAACCGGTCATCTGGTTGAGCTTACCGGCGGCGGCGCAGACTATTCATTTGAATGTATTGGTAATGTCAATGTGATGCGAACAGCGCTTGAATGCGCTCATAAAGGCTGGGGCGAATCTATTATCATTGGTGTTGCAGGTGCTGGACAGGAAATTACAACCCGCCCCTTCCAGCTTGTGACCGGACGCAGCTGGCGCGGCACAGCGTTTGGCGGCGCGCGCGGACGAACAGACGTACCAAAAATTGTCGACTGGTACATGGATGGGAAAATCGATATTGATCCAATGATCACTCATACACTTGCATTAGAAGATATTAATAAAGGGTTTGATCTGATGCATGAAGGTGCTTCAATCAGGTCTGTTGTTATTTTTTAAGCTGAAAGGATGCGTGCATTGTGATGAGCTCGCACACACAACAAGATGAGCATCTTGATGCTGTCATAACAGGCAAGATAAGCGCGTCTGATAATCTGGCTGCTTTTTTAGCGGCTTTGGACAAGACAGAGGATGATATCAAGGCATGGTGCTTGCGTAGTGATACGCGTGCTCATGCACAAGCAGAAGCGTGCGATGCAGCGCCGGTGCGGGGCGCGCTTCACGGTGTCTGTGTCGGGGTAAAGGACATCATTGATACAGCTGATATGCTAACAGAGCGCGGCTCACGATCTTGTGCTGGCCGGCAGCCTGATAAGGATGCTGAACTGGTGTCTGCATTACGGGCAGCAGGGGCCATTCTTCCCGGTAAAACAGCGACCACAGAATTTGCCTATCTTGATAAGACAGTAACTCGTAATCCCCATAATCTGGCACATAGCCCCGGCGGGTCTTCTAGTGGGTCTGCAGCCGCGATTGCAGCAGGTCAGATCCCACTTGCCATTGGCACCCAGACCGGTGGGTCTGTTATTCGGCCAGCCTCTTATTGTGGGGTTTTTGGGATGAAGCCTAGTTTTGGCTCGATAAGCCGTGCTGGTGTATTACAGACCTCCCAGACCCTTGATCAGGTCGGTGTCTTTGCCAGCACGCTGACCGGTATTGGCAGATTGTGTGATGTGATTATGACCGGTGCGGAAGGGATGATGCAGGCGACGCAGTCTGCCTGTGATAATCCGCGCTGTCTGGTGTTTGATGGGCTGTATGACGGGGTTGTTGAGAGCGGCGTTCAGGATGCTGTGAGCAGTGTTACAGCATCTCTTGGCGCGGCGGTTACACACATTCCTGCCCCAGAGATGATTGCATCCTATCTTGCAGGACATAAGGCTGTTTACCATGTTGAGCTGGCCCAAAATCTGGGCGCTATCTGCGATGCGAAGAGCGCGCTGGTTGGTCCGGCTGCCAAAGTTACAGTTGCAATTGGCAGGACGCATCATAGTGATGTCTATGATGCAGCGCAGGGCATGCGTGTGCGCGCCATCGCCGATCTATCATCCTATTTCACGTCTTATGATGTGCTTATTACGCCTGCTGCGACAAGCGAAGCGCCGTTATTTGATGACGGTACAGGCAATCCAACATGCAACGCCTTATGGAGCTTTGTTGGTTTCCCTTGTATTACCCTGCCGCTTGCAACTGGACCAACAGGCCTTCCTGTTGGGGTTCAGCTTATCGGGGCAATGGGTGCAGACAAAAAGCTCCTTCAGATCGCTAAATGGCTTCTGGACACATATCACGATAGCAGGTCAGCATCATGACACAGAAACCGCTTTATATTGATAATTTACAATATACCAATATCTCTCCTGCCCATTTTGATGAGATGGCTGTTGCAGGACTATCAGCGGTTCATGTAACGATTTGCTATCATGAAAATTTTCGGCAGACAGTCGAGAATATGATTACCTGGAATCGCTGGGTAGAGGCGCATCCAGACAGGCTGATGCTGGGGCGAACGGGCGATGATGTCCGGCAGGCTCATGCAACAGGCAAGACAGCTATTTTTTATGGCTTTCAGAATTGCGCGCCTATCGAAGATGATATTGGTCTGATTGAAATTGTGCATCAGCTTGGCGCGCGCTTTATGCAGCTCAGCTATAATAATCAGTCGCTTCTTGCAACCGGCTGTTATGAAGATGAAGATCCGGGCATTACCCGGTTCGGGAAGCAGGCAATTGCCGAAATGAATAGGGTTGGCTTGGTCATTGATATGAGCCATTCAGCCCATCGCTCAACTTTAGAAGCCATTGATATTTCATCTCGCCCTATCTCAATTACCCATGCAAATCCAAGCTGGTGGCGTCCCGCCCGTAGAAATAAGCCTGATGAGGTTATTGCGGCTCTCACTAAGGCAGGCGGTATGCTTGGTTTTTCGGTCTATCCTCACCATCTTGCCGGTGGCAGCGACTGCACCCTTGATAGTTTTTGTGAAATGATTGCAGATGCTGCCGAGCGTTATGGCGCTCGTCATCTTGGTATTGGCACTGACCTCTGTCAGGATCAGCCCGATAGTGTTGTTGAGTGGATGCGTAATGGGCGGTGGTCGCGGAGCACTGATTTTGGCGAAGGAAGTGCTGATAATCCGGGCTTTCCGCGCCAGCCTGACTGGTTTTCGTCAATTCGTGATTTTCCAAATATGGTTACCGGTCTGCAGAAAGTGGGATTTTCTCAAGATGAAATCGCAGGTATCATGGGAGAAAATTGGTTGCGGTTCTATGATCAGAATTTTGGACCGGTAGGGCCATCCTAGGTAAGGGTAAGTGGGCACGTCTTAAAGAGGAGAAGGGATGACACAAGTTATATCTCATGAGACAGCAACTGACCATCAGCAGGCGCTTGCAATGATGCGGCCGGCTGGTGATGTTATGAAGCTTGAGCGTATGGGTGCCTTTTTCCCCCACCGCCTTAGCTTCATGCGGAGTTTTATCCGCCGCATTGCCAGCGAAGGCGCCCAGATAAGCTGTCCTGTCACAGCATTAGATGAAAATGGTTTTGGTCATATCGTACTTAGCCTGCCTGTATCGGGCCGGATATATTCGCTGATTGCTTATTCACGCCACCTTGATTATGGCGATCGGACAGACCGCGTTATTGCCACCCAATGGGATGCAAGCTTCTGTCTGTTTGATGGTGTGCCAAGCGATGCTGATATAGCGTTCTTAGCAGACCATGTTACCACGCAGGAACAGGGGCATTATCATGAGCGGGTGTTAACCCTTTCGCGTGCCAATAAATCAGTGCGGCTGTTCCAGCATGTAATAGATGCATTATCAACGGGCGTTCAGCCTGACCCTGATATGCTGTTTTCTATTGGCTATCTGATGCGGACTACGGCTGTTTACGGAAATGGTAAATTTGGGATTGCTGACAGAAACAAGATTATGGGCTTTCCCGGCCTTGAAGGCTCATTTCAGGCAGAAATGCTTACCGTTTATCTGATCCGCGAATTCTCGTTCCGCCTTGTTGAACATTGCGCAGCCCAGAAGGCGCCTAGCACGGGCGCAGTTGCATTGGATGATCGTATTAAACAATATCTGGGGATTGGGAATTCAACGGGCCTTGGTATGGCGCCGTTTCTTGTGACCCATCCTTGCTTATTGCATAGCTGGATTGTGGCACGAGAATATGCTGTAGCCCGCATTCGGATGATCGAAGAGGCGCCAGATGAGATGCGTAGTCGTTTTGCTGCGCTGATAGCGCGGGCACAAATCCATGTGACGCAATGGCAGGTCGCAGATGAAATCCAGCAGGCACGTATCGATGTTTTACGAGAAGAGGTTGCTGCATTCCGCGCGGGCCTTGATGATGAAGCGCTGGCAGAGATGCTGCCTTTTGATGAAGCATTTGGCCGGGTTCAGGCAGCATCCTGCGAGATGCAGGAACTGCTTGTTTCTGTCCTGATAGAGATATCTCCTGAGCGGGTGGATGGTCTGGAAAGCTGTATGTCGCATGATGTGACATCTGCCTTTGATCCAAAAATGACTCTAGAAGATGTTGGGGTGCTTCTTGATACCCATTATGGCTGGGCAGACTCTCTTGATTTAGCGCGTCGTGAAGCACATCAGAGTTTCTGGTATACGTCCGAAGAGAAGCTCGAGCCGCGGCTTGGCAATCGTTATGAAGAGGATGGCGCTGCATTAGAGATGCCCTTTGCTATTCCATTTTATATCAGAGAGTTGCGCGCAGCTTTATCTGAATATCCGGGTGAAATGTTGGCAGCAGAGCTGCTGCTTTCCCATCCTCATCTGCGATATATCGTGCGCCGCATTCAAACGATTGCTGAATTTCCTTATGGTGAAATACAGGATAATCTGGTTGATGCCGCTACCCGTCCTATTGATTTGCTGCGCTGTAAATTATCCTTCTTTGGGGCCAGCAAGTTTGATCCGAAATCAGATAAATGGACCCGCATAACGCTCTATCAGGGGGCGCCTCATGCAGGCCAGCTTGCCACTGGTGATGCTGATGACTGGCTGTTTCCTCTGATCCCCGACTTGTCCTCCCCGGCATGACTGGCGGGATAGAAGACCGGTCTGAAAACCAGTTATCCCAGACAATTGTGAAAGCTGGTTATGCTGCAGGTATTGGCTATTCACAGGCAGAAGATATTGGCAAAGCAGCCGTTCTTTTATGTCGCCGAGGCTTGAATGGGGCTGAAGCTGCGCTTCACTCGCTTAATCTGGCAACAGGTACAGCGCCCTTTCAGCCTACATGCATCAATGAAACACTTTATATGACGCCAGCGGCGGGGCGCGCCGCAATAGAGGGTGTTGCAGCGATTGACTGGCTAGTTGTACAGCCGCCTTCAGCCCAGTTATTAGTGCAAGCGTGCGACAGTATAATGATGCTTGCCGGTCTGATGCTTCTTGCTGGCAAAGAGTTCCATAAAGGCTTTTATATACGTGTCACTGACGCAGGCGATGCGATCCTGATTGTCCCTGACAAAGCCGTGCCAGTTAAGGCCCTAGAGGGCGTACGCCTGCCGTTTACTGTGCACTGCGCCCCATTAGATGAGATGAGCCATAATCATGAAGCAGAATTGCCAGCTTATGCAGGGCGATGTCAGGTAGGCGCTGATGACTGGCAGGCCCTTTCAGCGCTCGCTTTCAAAAATTATGTTCCGGCAACTGAGGCATCGCGGATGAACGGTGCTGGTGCTGGACTTGTTGATAATGACTAGATAAGTCGATGAGCATGTGACAACACTTATAACCAGATGCGCCTAAACAGATGTACCTGAATAGATATGATGGCATAAAATGATAATCAAAAGGAGATGCTGCTATGACAACAGCCCCACTTCAAACTGAACTGATGAGCCTTAACAATATTTATGAGCTGGCAGAAAAAGTGCTAACATCAGCAGGGTGTGATGCAGATAATGCTGCTGCTATTGCAAGCACTGTTGCGCGGGCTGAGAGGGACGGGTCTGCCTCGCACGGATTATTCCGGATCCCGGGCTATGTTGGATCATTGCGCTCCGGCAAGGTCAGTGGCGGAGCATCGCCTGTTATTAGCTCAGAGATGTCCTGTATTATCGAAGTTGATGCCAAGATGGGCTACGCACCACTTGCTCTGGAACGTGGCTTGCCAGCCCTTGCCAAGGCAGCCTCAACCCATGGCGTTGCTGTTATGAAAGTGATTAATAGTTTTCATTTTGCCGCGCTCTGGCCGGAAACTGAATATCTAGCAGAGCAGGGGTTAGTCGGACTTGCCTGCACAGCTTATAAACCAGCTGTTGCGCCAGCAGGAGCAACCGAGCCGTTTTTTGGCACCAACCCTATTTCGTTTGCGTGGCCGCGTCCGGGTCATGCGCCCGTTGTATATGATATGGCAACCGCAACCCTTGCAAAAGGTGATGTTCAGATTGCCGCACGCGATGGCCATGATGTGCCGTTGGGAACAGGGCTTGGCCCAGATGGTCAGCCAACAACAGACCCGGCAGAAATTCTCAAAGGTGTAATGCTCCCCTTTGGCGGTTATAAAGGCTCGGCGATTGCGTTGATGGTCGAACTGCTTTGTTCTGGTCTAACGGGAGACCATTTCTCTTACGAGGCTGAAATTCATGATGTAGCAGATGGTGGGCCGGCAAAGGGCGGTGAATTCATTCTTGCGATGAGCCCCAAGCTGATTGCTGGTGAGGGCTGGGAAGCGCATTGTGAAGCATTTTTTGATAAGCTTGGTGCATTGGAAGGCGTTAGGCTTCCAGGTGCGCGTCGTCACAATAACAGAACAGATGACGGGCCACGTGCGCTAAATTCATCACTGCTTGAAAAGATTAGGGCGCTTTAATCCTGATAGGTGCCCTTGAGATAATCATTAAAGTGGAAAAAGTTGGGTTTAATTACCCGAAACATCATTTTTTTTGTTTTGAGTAGAGATTATTTCGAAAAAGATGTGTAGAGTGTTTGGCTGGTTCAATTGTATGTGATTACAGGTCAGATAGATGCAGCTTCGCCGATGGCAGCAGGAAATCATTGATGAGTTTCCAACAATATTAAAAGCCCATAGGCGTTTTATTATTAAAGCGCCGACTGGTGCTGGAAAGACTGTTCTTGCGAGCGAAATCATCAAACAATTCTATTCTGGTGAGAAAGTTATCGTTCTGTGTCACCGTCTTGTATTGCTTGAACAGTTAGAGCGGGCCCTTTCGCGCGAACATAGGGTCTGCAAGCTTGGGCTAAATCATTCAGAAGCAGCGTTTAAAGATTATGATGTGCTGTTATCAACCAGTACACGGGCGCGCGATATTCTGGATGAAGCTATTGAGCAGGCACAGCTTGTCATTATTGATGAAGCGCACCGGGTATCACCAAACGGGACAGGCTATAAGCGTATTCTTGAATGCTTTATGGAGCGGGGGCGTGATGATGCTCATCTGCTCGGGCTGACGGCCTCTCCTGAAAGACGGACAGCCGACCAGCGCGACCAGCTCAGCCTTGCTTTTGATGCTATTATTGATGGCGCTGATATGGAGAAGCTGTTTGATGAGGGTATTCTGGTTCGCCCACGATATCGCCCCCATTTCATTCATGATTTAGAGCTCGGCTCTATTGATATTAGTTCTGGTGATTTTCCGGTCGCCAAATTAGCGCCAGCCATTATTAAATCATCGATGATTAGTCATGCATGCATGATTTATCTTGAAGAGCGGCAGAAGGTATCACAGCAACCTATTTCTGCGTGGTTCTGTCCTGACGTAACAGTGGCTGAAACAACCGTTGAAGCGATCGAAGAGCTTGGCATTCCTGTCTGCCTTATTACAGCAACGACCCCGATCAAAGAACGGATGCAGATGCTAGCTGACCATGCAGATGGCAAGGTTGAAGCTGTTGTTTCTGTCGGCGTTCTGGCAGAGGGCTGGGATAATCCGAATTGTAATCTTATAGTGCATATGCGCCCGACCCTCTCCAAGGTTTTGTGGGGGCAGTCTGTTGGACGTGGTCTTCGGGCAGCAGAAGGCAAAGATAGCTGTATTGTTATTGATGTCAGCTCAAACTGGTCAACTTTTGGTCCGGTTGAACATCTCCAATGGACCTTATGGTCACATCGCGGCTCCTATTTGAGGTATAAAAATAGATTCCAGTGGATTGCACAGCAGCCCGTTGATGAACAGAAAAGCTATTATCTTTGTGATAACAAGATAGAAAGCGGTTTGCGCTGTTCTCATATTTATCTCAAAGATAAATTTACAGATACTGGCTGTCCTGTATGTGGCTCATACAGTGCTATCGATATCCATAAAGAACAGCGGATGGAAGATTCGGTAAATGATATCGGATTGCACAGACTATTCTTTGAGCGGATTCCTGCAATCTTCGAAGAAATGAATAAAGATATCTGGCGAACGCTAGGGCGGACCGCATGGACAGGCGCTGAACGTGATGAGCAAATCTTCCTTGCCTTTTGCAAGATATTTGAGGTTGTTAGCGGTGAGCCATCTACATCAGATAGTGAATTCTGGCATTTTACCCTTCAAGGTGAAGCCAGTATCCGCAGGTTCCTTGTTGAAAATAGAATTCAGATCGTCAAAGCAGATGAATTTAATCATGCCATTCTAGTGGATGGCCTGATGCATGGGCGCCGTGTGCGTGCACTCCAGGCCAATCATGGTATTCTTATTTGCGGCGAGCAGTTTGAAGATGCAACAGCAGAAGAGCTGGAGCGGAAATATCAACGGGCATTGCAGATTATTGAACGGCTTGCTGTCATGGGGTGCTCATCGCAGGATAATCTTCCCTATTTCAAAGCAAAAGATGTGGTATAGGTAAAGCATCTCACTGATAATGGTAGCATAAGGGCAAGCGCGAATGACGCCAAAACCTCTTCAGATATCACCCTCTGTTCTGGCAAGTGATTTTGCCCAGCTAGGCGCTGAAATTACGGCCATTACCACGGCAGGTGCGGACTGGATTCATCTGGATGTTATGGATGGCCAGTTTGTTCCTAACTTATCATTCGGTGCCCCTATTATCAAAGCTGTCCGAAATGCTAGTGAGCGCTATTTTGACGCCCATCTGATGATTGAGACACCTGACCAGCTGCTGGCTGATTTTGCAGATGCTGGCGCGAATGGCATTACAGTTCATCTAGAAGCCTGCCCGCACCTTGATAGGACCCTATCTCAAATCCGGTCGCTTGGATGTAAAGCCGGCGTTGCTGTTAATCCGCATACGCCTGTTGATGGGCTGGTCCATGTGTTGGATAGGCTTGATCTTA
>MDSY01022732.1_pt1 | contig 11962 bp, 8 predicted proteins | sample 811131 | NCBI WGS metagenome assembly MDSY01 (sample SAMN05326643, study PRJNA326480) | marine metagenome | isolation source: seawater | place: Atlantic Ocean: South West | collected 2010
GCCCTCCCGGCCCAAGCAAGTCAGGCGGTCCTCCTGGTCCAAAGAAATCCGGTGGCCCTCCAAAGCGTTCAGGTCCACCCAAAGGCGGCCCTGGCAGTGGTCCATCGGGCCCGAAACGGGGACCTCGCTGATACTCACTGGTTGATGATGAATGCCCGACACACTTCCTGAATTTGGCGCCATCAAATTCAGTGGAACCCTAAGACCATCACAAGATGCAGCTGCATCAATCATTAAACCTCAATTAAATCGAGGTGAGAAGCGCCTCCACGTTGTTGCTCCACCGGGGTCAGGAAAAACAATTCTTGGGCTCTATGTCTGGTCTGATTTGGTCCGGAAACCAGCGCTCGTGCTGTCTCCTAATTCAGCGATACAGGCTCAATGGGCTGCTCGCACTTCATTATTCGATTTGGATGGGAAAGACCATTTTGTCAGCACAGACCCACAAAAGCCAGGGTTGCTCACTTCGCTCACCTATCAATCGGTCACAATGCCTCGCAAAGGTGGTGAAGATCTCGATGAGGTTGCCATTGAATTGTGGGCTGAGAAATTAATGGCCGACGGGCAGGCCGAAGATCGTGAATCCGCCCATGCCTGGCAATCCAGTTTGAAAGAATCAAACACCACATATTACAAATCAAGACTCAGTACATATCGGAAAAAAGTGAGGGATGATTTTGCGAAAAATGGCAATGCATTGTGGACTCTTCATGAAAGCGCTAAAGCCAATTTGGTGCGGCTGAAGGATGTTGGTATCGGTTTGATTATTCTTGATGAGTGCCATCACCTCATGCATCACTGGGGGCGGATTTTGTCAGAAGTGAGGGAGTTTTTTGACGACCCGGTTGTTCTCGGATTGACCGCAACGCCTCCTGACACGGAATCCATCTCCAATGCTGATTCAGATCGCTACGAAGATTTCTTTGGACCCGTTGATTACGAGGTACCAGTCCCTGCATTGGTTCGTCACGAGAACCTCGCACCTTACCAAGACCTGTGTTATTTTGTCAGACCTGCATCTCACGAACTGCAATACATTGCCAGTGTTGATGATGAATTTGAAGCTCTTTTGAAGGATTTGCGAACGCCGGTGGAAGACCGGTCACCAAAGCGAATCTTGTCGCTTGATGAATGGGTATATGACAGCCTCAGCACCAGGAAAAATCACCGTGGCGAGTCCCTTTCTTGGAGTAAATTCCATACCAAAAATGAGGCTTATGCCGACAATGCCCGCCGATACCTCCGCTCGCACAACAAAACCCTGCCACATGATGTACCTTTGATTCCGATGCAAGCAGGCGATGAATCTTGGTCGAGGATGAGCATGCTTCGTTCTGTACTTGATCGGTATGTGCGGTATGGTCTGCGTTTGTCGAAAGATAAAAAGGATCACGAACTTGCAAAATCTGTTATTGACCGACTTCGTATGCTTGGAGTACAAATCACTGAAACAGGCTCTCGTCCATGCGCATCCCCCGTCGGTCGCGTGATGGCCTACGCGTCTTCCAAAGTTGAGGCGTTGAATGAAATCATCACCACGGAGATGCAAGCGCTTGGGCCCTCAATTCGTGCAGTTGTGGTTACTGATTTTGAGAAGACATCAGCAACAGCCCTTGTAGAAGGCGTACTTGACAAAGAAGCCGGCGGTGCAATTGCAGTCTTCCGTTCCCTTGTGAAGCACCAGTCGGGTGATTATCTGGACCCGATTCTGATGACGGGGAGCACAGTATTGGTTGATGACGATTTATCCAGTCGGTTCATCGAACGAGCCACACAATGGGCCAAAGAGCGAGAACTGAGCATCACTTTCTCAGTCGAGGAGCATGAGGGTTATCATGAAATTCATGGTCGTGGGAAGCACTGGGTGCCAAGGTATTACTCTCTGATGATCACCGAATTTTTCCAGGAAGGGTTCACGAAATGCCTCGTAGGAACACGAGGGCTTCTCGGCGAAGGCTGGGATGCTTCGAGGATCAATGTACTCGTGGACATGACCACCGTTACGACCAGCATGAGCATTAACCAATTGCGTGGGCGTTCAATCCGCTTAGACAAAGAATGGAAAGAAAAAGTAGCGAACAATTGGGATATCATTTGCGTTGCTGATGAATTCACCAAAGGATTTGACGACTACGAACGGTTCAAGCAAAAACACAAGCAATTGTACGGAGTCTGTGATGACGGTGCCATCGAAAAAGGGGTAGGGCACGTCCATGCTGCATTCAATGATGTACGTCCAGAAGGAATCAGTGAAGGCATGGGCCTGTTCAATGAAGAAATGGTGCGTCGGGCAAAAAGTAGGGCACATACCCGTGAATTATGGGGTATAGGGAAACCCTTTGGGATCGAAGAAAAACCCGCAGTTGAAGCAAAAGCCGGTGCAGGCTTTTCTTCAGGTTTTCAATTTGGAGAAGAGAAACAAGTTTGGACGGATGCTTCACTCACGCAAGCCATCGCCAACGCGATTGTCGAATCACTCCGTGAACTTGGCGAAATGACGACAGTTGCTCGTCCATCGGGCGGGGACCGAGGTGGGGGTTGGATTCGATACCATTTGAAGAACTCCACGCCCGAAGAGGCTGAAATGTTCAGTAAAGCACTTGCTGAAGCACTTGGTCCATTGAATAAGCCAAGGTATGTGATTGCACGTTCATCCCGATTTTTCGATGAGACATGGTTGTCGAAGTTAATGCCAGAAGTGCTGGCCGTTTACCTCCGGAAGCAGCGGGTCTCTGTGATGATGTACCACACAGTGCCGTCCTGCCTCGCAAGCAGCAAGGAGCGAGCTGAGGTGTTCCAACGTCATTGGAATCACTTTGTCAGCCCGGGCGCAGTCACCTATGTGAGGAGTGGTGATGGCAAAAGGCTGGTCGAACATGCTCAACTTCAGGGATTAGTGCCCCGTATTGGGCTTCACCAAAAATCAGTCTACGAGTGATCTTAATTTGCACAATCTGCACATTGGAAGGTCGTGCCCTTGTGTGCGGTACAGAAGCGCCTTCGACAGTCAAAACATCTGAAATCAAAGGCACTCACGGTTGTTGTGCAGGTGGGGTGAGCGCATTGGTTTGCTTCTCCCTCAGGCACTGGTCGTGAACTTGTGGTGTTGACTTTTGGTTTTGCTGAATCAAAGAAAGCTGATGCCTCTTGCTTCATGGCTTCGAGACGAGATTGACTTGTCCCTGCTGGAGGCCTACTTATCGCCCCAACAGTCGCACCAGCAGCAACTGTTGCGACTGAAAGACCCAAGGCCTTTGAGACATAACTGCTTGAGACAAACTTCGAAGCATTTTGATAATCCATCATTCCTGAACCAGTGATCCTCTGTATGACTTCGGAGGATGTTGATGTGGTCTGATCCTTGAGCCTTAGTTGATTGATGACAGAGTCGTAGCCTCGTTTCCTTGAAGGCGAATACCATTGTCCACGCGTGTTCTGTGATTGTGACCCCCGCTGCTGAGTGTTCGTATTGCCGACAGCAACTCCTTGCGGCATGCCGGGGCTGCATGCAGCGCCACCTGCCATACCTCCTCCCATGCCCGATGCAATCATCATCCCACCAGCCCCATAGCCTCCACGACTTTGGCCTGCGTTGGTTGTCTGGGAGCCTTGCCCCTGATAATTGACGGCATTTACCCCACCCGAGGAGTCGTTAGGGCCAGCAATCGAAATTCGCTGAGGGCGGAGCCTACCGATCATTCCACCGGTTTTTACACCGACGCCCGGTGAGCGCTTCAACATGAAGACCAAAGCAGGAATGGCGAGAAGGCCGAAGCACGCAGAACAGCAAACATACAGGCCACCTGGATCCAGCGGGTGCGAGAGCGAGGCACCATCTGGATTATCAGAAAGGTAGTACACGTTAACGGTTTTATTGACCGAATAGGTCGATTCGATTTCGCTCAAACATGAATTCGGCCCGTCGGCCCACACCACCGTGTCTTGCCCACCGTAGAGGTAGCCTGTATCATCATCAGCGAGAACATAACTGAAGTCAACGTTCGTTTTGCAACGGTAGTAGGTGATGGTCCTGTACTCCTCACATTCTTCGTATTCTTCACCATATTCATCGTAGTAGTAGCCCATGACCGCACACTCTTCTCGAGTGCCTTCATACTCACTCCATGTTGTGCCTTCGATGATGGTCCCAGTGGTCGTTAAAACTTCGACATCACTCGTTAAGGCAAGAATTGCAAAGAGGCCCGAAGCCCCTGCGAAGATCAGGAACATTATGGTTCCCCAGATGTTCATTGAATCACCTCATTTGGTGCAGAGGCACGCACGCTGTGCCGAAATCGAACGGTCGAGCAACGGAGTGCCATGACCTGTTTATTGCACTGGAGCACATAATCTTTCAGCCTTCAAAGATGGCTGAGGCGCTGCTTAGGAGAGTTAAAAATGGCTGTGGCGCTGTTCCCATGCGCCACAGCCGGTGTGTGTTCTTGGCATCGAATCGATGAATGGTCATTGCCTTTCGGCTCTCTAGGAACAGAATTGGCTAGGCAATCCAGCATATAATCATCTCTCCTTACTTTCGCTTTACAATACGGATTGGGGGCTCTGTTGTTCCTGAACAAGGTTCTTCGCCGACAGAAAGGGGCAGGTCAAGGCGCGATGCCAGTTCGAGGTGCGCTGCTGACCAAGGCGTTACTGAACCTTGCTTTTCCTTCCGATTGAGGATGCATACGGCTTCCATTTCTCTACCGGATTCACCGTTTTCCCATTGCCGAGGTGAAATGCGAACCCAATGGTGATCGTTGGACAACATTGATTCTGCAGTCCTTAAGAGTCCCAATTTTCGGCAAATCTTAGCAGCTTGTTCTCGAGGGTATGCTCGAGGGAGCATCATCAGCATTGCTTCATTGTCTGTCCAAAGCAGTGCAGGCCCAATCGAATGTTCATCAAGCAATTTCTGGACTTTGTTGACTGTTTCTTTCGCTGGGCCCCATGAACGTGGGAGCCAAGCAAGGATGGCATTGCGGTCTTTTGTCCCCGGTACATGTGAACTCAGTTCCAGTGTAGAATGGGCGATTGGGGCGACCTCGTCCGTCTTCTGCTTGTTTTTTTTCGAGGTGGGTTTCTTTGCTTTTCGAGGCATGCGGATGGCCCTTTCATGGCGTGGAATTGTGTTCATCCATTTTTTGAAAGGTGTTCGCAGTTGTTGTTCACTCACAACACTGCATTGCCACCCCGTGGTCCCGTGCAATGTCCCCGGAAGTCGAATGATACGACGTGTATCGGCGGTAATGCCTGCATCAATGGGATGTCCTGCTTCCATGACTTTAGCAAGCAAATCCTTGCGTGCATCGCGTACTGCATGCTCTCTTGTTTTCGGATCTGGAATGGAAAACAATGTTCGGTCCCTCTCCCTGTACACCAGATGAAATCCCTTGCTTCCAGAAAAGACGACGTGGACCCGTTCAAAATCAAAACGGCGCTCCACCCAATCAAGAAGGTTGACAGTTGCTTTTCGTGCTCGCTCCATGTTATGTCGAGAAAACGGTGGGATGTCAATATCGAAGACAATGAGGTGATCGATGAGAACAGGATGGGCTGATGTTTCGTCCTTGATTCGTGGTAAATTCACTGGATTCAACCAAGCACTTGTCGAGACGTACATGTCTTGTGCCGTGTTTTGTTTGGTGTGCTTGGCTAAGACCTCGCCACTTCGTATTTGCCGTTGGGCGGTATGCCACCTGTTTTTGGTGCATCGCCATCGAAATTGATGTCGAGATGGTTTTCCGAGCCAAGCCAAATCAACAGGCAGAGCGTGGTCATGGTAGTTCTGCAGAACTTCGATATCGAAGGTCCGCACTTTGGCCATGCCTTACGCTTTTAGATGCAGGTTATTGGCTTCATCGCAAGCCAGCAGTCTTTAGGGATTCCAAGAGCACCTTGCCAAGTTCCGAAGGGTCCATGGCGCATGCAATGCCTGCTTGTCGGAACGCCTCGAACTTCTCTTCAGCTGTTCCTTTACCGCCAGATATGATGGCGCCAGCGTGCCCCATTCGCTTTCCAGGTGGTGCTGTTGCGCCAGCAACGAAGCCGACGATTGGCTTTGTGACATTGTCCGCAGCCCATGCAGCAGCCTCTTGTTCAGCGTTTCCGCCAATTTCTCCGATCATGATGATCGCTTCGGTTTGAGGGTCGTTCTGGAAGGCAGCGAGGCATTCGATGAAACCAGTACCATTGACTGGGTCGCCTCCAATCCCAATGCATGTTGATTGACCTTCATCAATGCTCATCGTTTGGGCTACGGCTTCGTAGGTTAAGGTGCCAGACTTGGACACAATGCCAATGCGGCCTTTTGCGTGAATGTGGCCTGGCATGATGCCAATTTTAGCACCGCCAGTGTCGCCTGGTGTGATGATTCCAGGGCAGTTCGGGCCAATCAAGCGAACACCTGGTCGGTTGTTGACATAGGCTACAGCCCGAACCATGTCGAGGGTAGGAATGCCTTCTGTGATACAAACAATAACGCCCTCACCTTTGACGGAGTCAAAGGCATCTGCTGCTTCCATAATCGCTTCACCTGCGAATGGTGGAGGCACATAGATGACGGTTGCATCAGCGTCTGTTGTGGTGATTGCTTCGGTCATGCTGTTCCAAACTGGGAATGTCTTGCCATGTAGTTCCACGGTTTGCCCACCTTTTCCGGGCGTGCATCCGCCGACGATGTTTGTTCCGTATTCGACCATTTTGTCAGCGTGGAACATGCCTTGCTTTCCAGTGATGCCCTGAACGAGTACCTTTGCGTCCTCTTCAATCCAAATCGCCATTATTCTTCACCTCCAATGAGCGCTACAATCTTTTGAGCGCCTTCTGCTAAGTCATCAGCAGGGTGGATGTTGAGCGTAGAAGCAGCAAGAATTGCCTTTCCTTCATCGACGTTGGTTCCTGCCAGTCGGACGACGAGCGGAACCTGCAACGAGAGTGCTTCAGTTGCAGCAATCACACCTCGGGCAATGATGTCACAACGCATGATGCCGCCAAAGATATTGACGAGGATGCCTTTGACGTTTGGATCTTCAAGGATGATCGAAAATGCTGTTTTCACTTGTTCTTCATCAGCCCCTCCACCAACATCGAGGAAGTTTGCCGGTTCGCCACCGTAGAGCTTGATCACGTCCATTGTTGCCATTGCTAATCCAGCTCCGTTCACGAGGCAACCGATGTTACCGTCGAGTTTAACGTATGACAAACCGGTTTCCTTTGCTCGAATTTCGGTGTCCTCTTCTTCGGATAGGTCACGGAGGTCATCCCAGTTCTTGTGACGGAATTCTGCATTCTCATCAAAGGAAATCTTCGCATCCAAGGCCACCATTTCATCAGCACCGGTGCGGACAAGTGGATTGATCTCAACCATGGCGCAGTCTTCGGCACAAAACATTGAGTACATCGAGGTAAGCATTTTTCCAAATGACTTCAACGCTCCTCCTTTCAATCCAAGAGCCATGCCAAGGTCCCTCTTTTGGAATCCAAGCAAGCCAACGTTGGCGTCCACAACGACCTTGTGAATCAATTCAGGAGTGTGTTCAGCGACTTCTTCGATGTCCATGCCTCCTTCTGTTGAGGCCATAATGAGTACAGATTTGTTGTCACGGTCGACAAGAAGGGCGAGGTAGTATTCGTGTGCAATATCGCAACCCGCCTCAACGTAGAGGTTGTTGACAATCTTTCCTTCATCGCCTGTTTGTATGGTGACAAGGAGGTTGCCGAGGATGTTTGTTGCGTAAGTATTGACTTCTTCTTTGGAGAAGGCGATTTTGACACCACCTTCCATGACCGTTTCGCGGGATGATGGGTCCATGACGGTCCCCTTTCCACGGCCGCCAGCATGGATTTGTGATTTGACTGCGACAACCTTGCTTCCAAGGGCATCATATGCGCTCAAGGCCTCGTTCACTGTTGTGCAGTGGACGCCTTCAAGCACAGGTACGCCAGCAGCGCGAAGCAGCATTTTCCCTTGGTATTCGTGGATATTCATCGTTCTCTCCAAGTCGTCCACTGAACGCCCGTCTTTGAACACTTTGTTCCTCTTCTTTGACAAAATCGGGTGCCGCTCCATCCCTTCGGCAAGAACCTCATGAGGTGTGTTCATAGGTTGGAGGTGGCTGGCGTCCTCTATGCAAGTCGTTGTGTTGGCTGGTGGTATTGGCTCAAGGCTTAGGCCCTGGACCAGCAGCATACCCAAACCCCTCCTTCCAATGCTTGACACAACATTACTCGAGCGAGTGGTTGAGTCGGTTCCAACCGACATGGTCGATGAGATCATCGTTGCTGGCGGTTACAAGGTGGACATGATTGAAGCCTACTTCAAAGCGAAAAATGTTGATTTTGACGTTCGGATTGTTCCTGAAGATGAACCGCTGGGTACAGGAGGTGCACTTGGTAACTGCAGGGACGTTGTGAGTGGTACCTTCGCTTGCTTCAATGGAGATATTGTCTCATCATTGCGCATCGAACCCATGCTGGATCTTCACCGTTCAAACGGTGGTGTTGGAACGCTCGCCCTTTGGGAAGTCGAAGACCCGACTCGATTCGGAATTGTGGGTGTGGATGAAGGAAACCGCATCAATCGATTTATGGAGAAACCGAAACCAGAAGAGGTTTTTTCTAACCTGATCAACGCTGGTTCTTATGTTTTTGAAGATGATATTTTCGATTGGATGCCACAAGGACGCCATTCTATAGAAAGAGATGTGTTTCCTAAACTTGCCGAAGCCGGACTCCTCAATGGCAAAGAATTCGAGGGTTATTTCATTGATGCAGGCACCCCTGATGCATGGATGGATGGGGTTCAGCGATGTATTTCTGAGCGTCGGTTTTCGGCTGGTGAAGTCGTTGATGGTACATGGTTTGCCAAACAATCTAAGTTCCAAGGCAATACGATTGAAGGATCAATGATTGAAGCGGATGTTCAACTGAACGCCTGTCATGTAGAATGCTCTACCCTCCTCTCTGGCGCAACAATTGGCTCCAACTCTCACGTGAAGAATTGCCTCATTGGTCGCAACGCCACCATTGGCTCAAATGTCGCATTCGAAGGCGTCGTTATCGATCACGAAAGTACAGTTCCAGATGGGACGGTCCAAACTGGTGGGCAATGGCCCAAAGACTAGGCCTATCTTCTTGCAGAACGGAAGATGTCAAATGGTATTCGTCGCTGGGCGAAGCATGACCAAACCGCTGATTGTTGTCAACTTCAAGACCTACGCCTCCGCAAGCGGCTCGTCAGCAGAAGCCTTGGCAGTGGCCATGGAAAAGCACGCCTCTGGACCAGCGCGGATGGTTGCCGTCGTCTCGGCATTTGATTTGCAAGCGGTAAGGAAAGCGGCTCCCGGCCTCGAGGTTTGGGCTCAACATCTCGATGCAGTTGGCCAGGGTGGGTTCACAGGGTGGCTCGAACCAATCACTGCAATACACCGGGGTGCACAAGGCACCATCATCAATCACGCCGAACACAAAGTGGAGATGGAGCATGTGGCATCGTTGATGGAACTTCTTCCTGAAGGATTCCCGATTTGTGGCTGTGCCGCTGATCTTGATGAAGCAAAAAACCTCGCTGCAATGGGTCCGACCTTTATCGCCGTTGAACCCCCCGAACTTATTGGGGGCGACATCTCAGTGACAACAGCAGATCCATCCATCGTAAGCGATACCGTTGCCGTCGTAAAAGCGACCAATCCTGCTGTGCGTGTCTTGTGCGGCGCTGGGGTCAAGAACGGCCAGGATGTGGCTACGGCTATCGAATTGGGAGCCGAAGGTGTTCTCTTGGCCAGTGGCGTCACCAAAGCGACAGATGTCATCGCTGTTCTCGAAGACCTTGTCTCGAAACTTCATTGAACCTCTCCGCTTAATCTCTCAACCCTTTGTTGCTTCTTTTCTGCGAGGCTTGAGCCTCCTAAGCATCGATTTTGAAATGAACACTGCTGACATGAAGACTCGGTTCTCGCTAAGGGGAGACTTGCCATGGAATACGCTGCCACCTTTGCGCATTCGCTCATAGCCATGGTATCTTTTCGTACCATCTGAAAGGCGGTCTCCACTTCCCTTTGGGTAACAGGCGTACGATGAATCAACCAACCTCCTTTGCGCCAGCCAATGGTTTGAACAGTAAATTGACCAAATGTGCTTGGCAATCCTGACCGTTGGACCGACCATAGAACCATCACAAGAGCTTCCATTCGCTCTTGTTCGCTGATCGGACTTGCCTGCATATCAAGGCGGATTAAGTTCCACTTGGATTGAATTCGGACCACGAGGTCCGGTGAAGCAAAGACATCAACGCCATCAATGTGCTCAGAATCGCGCCGGTCCAGAACGGACCATTGAGGATGAGTTCCATTCGTTATTTGCAGGAATAAATCCGTGCGCCATAGCAACATCAGCCGGTGCTCTGCAAACTTCAACAAGGCTTCCATTCTTGCGTGTTCGATTGGTTTATGCTGATCACGAAGCATCTGTATGAGGTTATTTCTCAAGACTAAATGGGTCACAGATGTTGTCCATTCAGTACCCGAACGCAATTCCTCTAACTGTTCGATGATTGTCATCTTCAATGCACGAAGCATTAGGTTCCAAGAAGAAACCACTGAGGAGGTACGTCGAGTTGAAGTTATTTCCATCCGAGCATACTTCAGCACCCATGCTGTAGGGCATCTAAAAAACAGGTCGCGTTGTGTTCTGCTCCAACTTGGGCAATACTGGCTCATAACCAGTTGGAGCCTCGTTAACGGTTGTCAAGCCTATGGTCAGAACAAACCAAGATCACTTGCCGTCATGATGGCGTCGATGGTGACCCATAGTGCGATTGGGAACAAGCACCAACCTATGAATTGAGCAAACACTTCGGCCCCAAACTCTCCAAATAACCTTGAGACAGATCCTCCCCAAGAAGCAATGAATCGTATGAACAACACCACGATTCCAGCGAAGAGCGCCAGCCAGACCAAGTAGAACAGGCCGAAGCCAATCCCCAAAAGTCCACTGAGCATCGATGCTGCCACACCTTGAGGGAACAGGGCTGGGAAGGCAAGCCAGCCAAACCAGCCGAGCCAAACACCGAGCAGAACATCCCTTTGCATGTCTTCGACCTCACGCCAATCACGGAAGGCCTTGGGGAAGGAGCGGTGGAGGAGTTTTCCAACAATCTGTGCTTCGTATGGAGCGCCCTTGCGAGCGGTAATACTGCACATCGAGACCATCCAAAAGAGCATTGCAATGTCTACCCAGAAGAGGAGGTTACTGTTGATTGGGAGAAGTGTGGCAATGATGGCTGGTAAATTGACCAAGAGAACACCAACGCCGCCAGCAACAGCAATTGAGGCCCAAAGTGAGCCCGGCGGTAGTGGCGTTTCTGGTTCAACCCACCCGGCACGTGGCAGTGCCATGAAGAGCAAAAATAACCCAGGGCCAAACAAGAGGCCAAAGTATTGGGTGAACGATTGCCCACCACCAACCGAGACGCTGTCAATGGCGTTGTCGAGGTGCTCACGTGGTGCGTACGGGCCCTCTGCGTGCGTGATGCGCATGCTTGGATCAATCACCAGTACAGCATCTGCCACACCCGTTGGTAAACTGTTGGCAAAGGTGCCATCAGAATCAAGCAAGATCGGCCATGAGACATTCAAGTTGTCTGCCAAGGCTTGGACATCAATTTGAGTTGCATCCATGCCTGCAATCACTTGGATGACCGCTATTTCATCGGCCTTTGTGTCCAAGGTTTTGTTGAGTTCAACGGCCTGTTGGAATGCATTTTCTGAACCAGGGAGGGTGACGGCAACCACGAGGGCTTTGTTTCCGTCCAGGTAGTCCGAAACGAGTACAGGGTTCATCATCCCATCGTACAATTCACCGTCGTAGGACCTTGCATTGTCCCCAATGCTCGCATCAGAGCCAAGGTTGGCTTGACCCCATGCAGTTGGGATGACAAAGATGGCCAGCAAGAGCAATGCACCAA
>MDSY01032900.1_pt1 | contig 11961 bp, 18 predicted proteins | sample 811131 | NCBI WGS metagenome assembly MDSY01 (sample SAMN05326643, study PRJNA326480) | marine metagenome | isolation source: seawater | place: Atlantic Ocean: South West | collected 2010
TCTGGGCGGCGAGTCTGCGGAGAGCGACGACGGGCTTCCGGGGCCGTTGCAGCTGCCGACCAGCGATTCGGAAGGCGAGGAGGCGGCGCAGGAGCCGGCCAGCGATTCGGAAGGCGAGGAGGCGGCGCAGGAGCCGCCCAACAAGAAGTCGCGCACGGGTGCGCCAACGCCGCCGTCCGCCCAGCAACGTCGCCGCGCCCGTGGCGACCACGCAGCATCGAGTGGGGAGGGTAATCCTTTCGGCAAGCCTAAACAAAGAAGAGGTCGTTGGTGGTACGTTGACAAAAAGAAGACGAAAACAGGGTATAAATTGTTTCGTTTTCTTTCTCCCAAATATTTGGGTGGAACCGCAGTAACTCCGAGTTACTATGAAAAAATCACCAAAAAGTCTTTTTGGAAATTGTCGCTGTAATTTAATTACTTGAGAAGAATCCCGTAGGCTTTATTGTGGTCAAATTTATTCGTAGCTAAAAGGGCGAAGGCGTAATTTAACTGGGCTTCGGCGTTAGTTTTATTTTGTTCGTATTTTTTCTCGATAGCCTCAAATTCATCTTGTTTAATGTTTTTGTTTTCTTTTACTTTTTCTATTATTTTTCTGGTTAACATATTGCACAATACCTCTTTACTTAGGGGTGATTTTGATGCCCTGACGCTACTCGAGGAACTTTTAGAACTTTTGGAACTTTTAGAACTTTTGGAACTTTTAGAACTTTTGGAACTTTTGGAACTTTTAGAAGATGGCGGACTTTTTTCATATTCAGTTTCTAAACCTAGTTTATTACACAGTTTTACATAAGAGGCTCTTCTGATCTTATTGGTCATTTTAGAATTATAACATCCAAGGGGAAAGTGCCTCGGTTCTAAATTTTGACTCGAGGACATTATTAATAGTACCAAATAAAAAAAACGCGGATTTAAGAAGTTCCTAAAAGATATATAGTTGTTTCATTTATCACGTTATTGGAAATAAGAGGATAGCACCAACTTCTGGCGCGTAAAATAGCGTCACTAAGAGGGTTAATAATAATTCAGATAATTGTATAAATTGTTGTTGAATTCGTTAAATGACGCAGTCCTTCGTTGGTGATATTGGGGCAACGAGCCAATCTAATTATTGACGCGTTCTTTAAATTGCGCAATCCATCGTTAGTGATATTTTTGCAATCAGATAAGTTAATGCGTTCTACACGTGTTAAGTGACGGAGTCCATCGTCTGAGATGTTATCGCAACTTTGTAAGTTAGCCACTGTTGCATTTGTCAAGTGACGGAGTCCGTCGTTGGTTATGTTATCGCAATACCCCACGTTAATGTTTTTAACGTGGCTCAAATAACGCAGTCCATTGTCGGTAATGTTTTTGCAACCAGACAAGTTAACCATCGTCGCATTCGCTAAATAATGCATTCCGTCGTCAGTTATGTCGAAGCAATGTGTTAAATTGATAGTTGTGACGTGTGTCAAATAAGCAAGTCCATCGTCGGTGATCTCGTAGCAATCGGACAAGTTAACTCTGATTGCATTTTTTAAGTGTCGGAGTCCGTCGTCGGTGATATCGCAAAATCTCAGCTTGACAGTCTCGACATTCGCCAAATGCACTAGTCCGTCGTCGGTAATATTGTGACAACCAGACAAGTTTATTGTGGTTGCATTTTTCAAATGACGGAGTCCGTCGTTGGTTATGTTATCGCAACCTTCCAAGTTAATGTCTTTAACGTGGCTCAAATGACGCAGTCCGTCGTCGGTAATATCTTCGCAATTACACAATTTTAGAATCGTTGTATTTTTCAAGTGACGGAGTCCATCGTCGGTGATATTGTTGCACTCGGCCAAGTTAACTTTGGTTGCATTTTTTAAGTGACGTAGTCCATCGTCGGTGATACTAAAGCAACCTTCCAAGTTAATACGTTCTATATTTGTCAAATAAGCTAATCCATCGTCGGTGATTCCGGTGATATTAGACAATTTAATTACGGTGGCATTTTTCAAATGAGCTAGTCCATTGTCGGTGATATTGTATGAATTACTCAATCTAATTGTCGTTGCGTTGGTTAAATGACGGAGTCCATCGTCGGTGATGTTCTGATGGTTCATGTGTTCCAAATCGATTGTTGTCGCATTTTTTAAGTAGCGGAGTCCATCGTTAGTGATATTTTTGCAATCAGATAGGTTAACGTTTTCTGCATTTGATAAGTGTTTGAGGCCTTCGTCGGTTATCTTATTGCAACTAGCCAACATGACCATCTTTACGTTTTTTAAATGTTGGAGACCTGCGTCGGTGATTATTTTTGAGCCTGACAATATAACGGCGGATGCACTTGACAGATAAGCTAGCATAGGATCGGTGATATTTTTTTCTCGAAAGTCTGCGTATTGTCCTGTATATGATTTTTTAACAGTTGTTTTAAATTCTTTGGATAGAACAGTTAAAGATATTCTTCTTCTTGTATTTGTGAATGAGAGCACTTCGGCCCAACAATCTTGGTTTAATCTAATTTTATTTGGCATTTTATTATTGTGGTTTTATTATTTTATTATCGTTAATAAATATTGTCAATAAATAAATATGTTGAATAGAGCGATATATTTATTGGCATTTATAAGTGCGTTTAATGTTCCTAAACCGTCGGTTATTAGAAGTTCAGTTAGCGATTTTGTTGGAGAAAGAATAGATAAGTATTGGAAGGGAGATGGCGAAAGAGAGATATTTTTATCGAATGAATTGCTACCAAATCCACCAAATGACTCGTCTTGTGATTTGGTGGTTTATAATAATTCGGCAATTTCGAGATTGGGGTATGGGGAATTGGATAATTTGTTATTAAAAGCGAGTAATTCGTTGAAAACGTTGGGTATTTTTGCGATAGATATAGAAAATATCGAAGAATCTATTGGATATAAAATAATATTGGAAGATCCAGAAGAACTTTGGAATTATAATTTTGTAAATGTGGAAAATAATGATTTAAAAATATTGTGTAGAAAGGGGAGTGCGTCTGTTTCAAAGGATAGGCATTTAAAAAAATTGGTACCGTATAAAATTGAAAATTATAAGAATTTAACTTTGAATAATGAAACTAGAATAAAGATGTATTATTTTGTGATAAGAACAGGAAATGATGGTGTAGATTATTTTATAAATACGGCGGGGTTTTTATTTCAATATATGTTTCTTTTTAATTTTTTTAGTTTTGGAATAATGTTTATAATGAATAAATTATAGAAAAAGTGTATTATTTTCATCGGTGATATCTTGTTCAAGTTGATTTTCCTCTTTTTTGCAGCAAAAATAACCAAGTCTTTTTTTTCGAATAAATAACATGATCGGATTTGAAATTAAATCCATTATCAATGGCATGATGAATTCTATACCCACAATTGTATAGTAGTCTTCATCGGCGATTGTATTTTTAAAGCTTAAAGACGCTACAGCCATGGGTATTGCGGGATTTTTGCGAAGAACGGTGAAAAAAATGGAGTCTTGTTCGGGAATTTCGTAAATACAGAAGAGGCGGGTGGATAATATTGTTATGGATGGGTTTAAAATAAGGAAAGCCACGATGGATGTGTAGTGAGTAATCCAGTCGGGTCCGTGATAAAAGGCGCTGTGGACGAGTTCCGTGGTCATAGAGAATAGTGTTATAATGGCAATAATTGAAAGAAACATGGTTCTTTTAGTGTATTTTTTGTATAAATCGAGAGAATTCTGTGATAATTTTTGTTTGAGAGCCATTCCGAATGAAATGGCGCAAGTGAAAAACGTTAATATTCCGAAAATTTGTAGATAAGGGAGTTTAATAGTGGTCACATTTTTATTGGTGTTATACAATTGAAGTTGCAACCAAAAAGCGCCAGGCATTAATAAAAAACTGGATAGCATGGAAATAACAGATGCTGAAACGGAAAGAGGTACGTCGCCCTTGACAAGCATTGTAAAAACGGAGGAAGCAGAGGGAGAAGATGGGATAACGGAGAAAACGAATAGGGCGATGGATCGAGGAAAGTCTAGATTAAAAGTGTTGGAAATGGCAAGGGCCAAAGCTGGTGAAAAAAGGTAGTTGTGGGCGATGATTAATGATATTTGTTTTTTTTTGTGGGTGATTGTATCTTTTAGGTCGTTGTATGTTATTTTTGTCCCAACTATTGTGAGAAGTAGGCCTAAACTTCCAGTTATAACATAAGATAGAATTGTATCGGTAGGCATTCTATTTTATATTATGTATTTATTTTAATTAGTCGAAATCGATGAATTGTCCCCAAATGACGTCGGTTTTGTTTTTAATGGGGGTGGTGTATTTTTTAAGTTGTTGTTTAATAGAGCTATCGTATTTTTTTTCGAGAGTGTCTAATTTGAAGCATACGAATACGCATTTTATACATTCGACAATAATCATCATGGTGTTTTATTTAGTATTTTACTTCACTTAAAAGTGGTATATATTTAATTATGTTTACAAATGCTCTATTTGGTAAGTTTCGTTTGAGCATTATATTGAGAGCAATATAGTCGACTTGTGATGTAGAGGAAATTGATATTTTTTGATTTGGTGGGATAGAGGCTAATAGGTTTAAATCGGCGATTGTGTCATTGAATATGCGTTTTTTCTTGTGATAGAGTGAGTGTATGGTGGTGAAGGTGTATTTGATTTGTGAATTTTGGTGTTTAGGAATTTTTAGAATATATTTTCTGATTTCATATTGTTTAATTTTTTGTGCAAGGATCCTTATTTTAGAGGTATAGTATCTGGAGTCGAAGTCTGTATGTTCGGGCGGGGATGACATTGTTATTGCTTACCTAAAAAGGTATTTTTTAATATATGTTTACCAAAGTTTCCATATATTTAACGTTAGTTTGTTGTTCCACCAAAGAGAAAGTAGATAGGCCCCGTATTCATCCATCATATTATCATCCCAGATAAGAATGTCCCTGTAGTAAGCATTTGTTTGTATTACGATCCATTTGATTAAAGTATCGTGTTGAGTGTATTCACGGCATTGATTTTGTCGTATGCCGTTATTTAATCGTACGAGTGTGTATTTATTCAGGGGTTTTCTGTATTTTGGCAAGGAAAGTTGTCGAATTTCCCATTCGATTTCTTCGGGTAATCGGCCTCCCAGACGTTGGTATTCGGAGGTCATTTTATTGTTAACTTTAGGTGCCTTAAAAGGCTTTAAATTTTTTGTTTTTTGTAGGGCAGTGCGTCGCATCGTTTGAGAGAACCAGGTAATAATATAGGTGATGGCGGTGGCATTTTTGTTTTATCTTCGAGGTGTTGTATTAAATTGTTGAGAAGTTGTTGGAGTTTAATAACTTCGAATGGTGGTTTTTTTCGTTTAAGTGATTTTTTTCGGGGGGTGCGGTGGTATTTTTTGTTGAAATTAATGGATTCTGATATTCCGAGGATTTTATCACGTGTGTTAAAGTATTCTATCCTGTCCCATTGTGCTTTGGTGCGGTGATTTTTTTGAGGTACTTTGATACCGAACCACATTGTTGGTGGCATGGTGTATTTGTTTCTTTAAAAGGAGGTTATATTTTTAATTGTTAAGAGTTTCTGGGTAGGTCACCACAGTCTTATTTTCAAAATCGGGGTTATGCCGACTTACTTCCTTTCTTGCACGGTAATTTTGATAAGTGTTCCAAATGAGAGAAGCCGCATTGATTGATATGTCAGCTATACTTTTAGAGGTAGCCAAACTAACAGCGCTAGTGTAGATATCAAGCTGCGACATCGAAACTTCCGTTTTGTTTTTATCGTATAGTTCGAGAACATTTCTTTTATCGCCCAAAGTTGGAGACGGTAACTCTAGTATTTCGCATATTTTCGGGTCAGCATCAGACGATATGTCTATTATGCGTCGTCCATCCTCGTAAGTGACAGAAACCCCCGTTCTTTCTAATACGGTATTTAATATCGAAGGTTTTCTGTAATTAAACCAAGCGTTCTGAATGTGTTTGGCGGCCGTCTGTTGAGGCAGGTTGAGTAAAACGAAGTCGCTGTGTCTGTCGATTGCGTCAGTGGAATGGTTAACGTTCCAAGGAAGGGAACAGAATGCGTTGTTAATAGCTACGTTGAAATTGTCTACATCGTCCTTGAATACAAAGATACGTTCTCTGTAAACGGCTGCGTTTTTTTCTAGTTCTTGTAGTTGTATTTTTGTGATCTTAACTGGAGGTTGTACTGGAATATAATCGGGTGGTTTATCTTTTTTTGGTGATGATTCAATGTAACGAACCACGATTCCTCGCTTTCCTGTCTTTGCCGTATGGGAAGCACCTGCGACACCAGATATAACAGTAGAAGTTGTTATTGTTGACGTTGATGCTGCAAGTAATGCTGTTCCCGTTGCTGCTGCTGCTGCACATACGACAGCATTTTCGATAGTTTTCAGTATTTTTTTCTCGCATACTTTGTTGATTCTGGCCCTTGCTTTTGGATTGCCCAAGGTTATGATTCTGCCAATTAAGTAGAATGGTCCTCCCATTGTTGTGTTAATGTTGTTTGTTTTTACCTATGATAAAATCCGTGCTTGCGCTTACGTGCCTTAAAAGACGTTAGTCTTATAAGGTATTCTTTGTCTCATATTTTTTATTTAGGCCCACACACCAGTGTCATATTGAGGTCCGCGACGAACATTTGCAACAACCCACACGCCTTCTATCTTGTTTCCATTTGGAGAACAGTAGACGTGTCGCATGTATGTTGTCGTTACTCGTCGTTCGTACCACTTGGGACAATTGCAAGGTTCCCAACCAACCCACGTTTTACGTCCCTTCTCTTTGTGGTTCATAACGTGAAATCTTTCAGTTGTCACAAGAGGTGGTCCAGGAACTGTCCCGTTGCCCGTTTGCGTTTCGATTGTCCAACCTGCGTCAACTTGTTCTTGAAGTGAGTTTGTCCTGGATTCTGCTTCTAATGCTCTTTGTTCAAGAGCGGCGCCCTCTTTTTCGAGTTGGGCGATGCGTTGTGTTAGATTTTCGAATAGTTGGAGTGTTGGTGTGTTGTCTGGGGTTGCTTGTATTTCTGCCATTTTGTATTTGGCTTTATGTGCCTAAAAAGGCGGTATTATATATATTTTGTTAGTCTAGGTAAGTTTCGAGTAATGAGGTTGGGGGTTTGGTGTATGTGAAGGAAGCAATGTGGGCAGCCAAGTAGTTGTCGATGTGGGAGTGACCCAGTGTTTTTATGAGGTTTTCGTTTTTTTTCCTGTCGGTTTGTCCTTCGGTTATCCATTGTTCGATAACTTTGTTGTAGTCATCTTTGTTAGCAATTTGGTAGATGTCCTTTTCTATTTGTTTCCAGATGTAGCCGTCTTCTGCCATGAAGAATGGGAAGGGCCATTGGGTTTTTGGGGGTGTTGTCTTGTATTTTTTAGTTCGTGCCATATTATGGTTGTATTTACGTGCCTTAAAAGGCTTATGTATATTTGTAAAGATATTTTATCCGTGAAAGTAGCAGCTCTTACAATGCTTACCGCATCGAACGGGGTGTATATGTTTACCCCGTGGACCCCACCACCCGTAACTAAACGAGTCGATATTGTCGTGGATGCGTGTGGTCTTGAAGTTGTAGAAGTCGCAAAGTTTGTAGTAGCGGTTTTCGTTGAAGACCCTGTAAGTAAATGTGTTGAGTTTTATTTGTTTTGACAACTCGGGCGATAGGGGTTTTCTGTACTTTGGCAGGTAGAATTCACGAATCTGCCATTCAATTTCCTTGGGGAGTCTGCCTCCCAGGCGTTGGTATTCGGTTGTCATGATCAATGGTTGTATTTACGTGCCTCAAAAGGCTTTTTTTATGTTGTTTTGTTATTTTTACCAGTAGTTCCAAATGACAGAGTCGACCTTGCCGTCTCTCCAAAGGCGTAGCATGTTTTCAGCTTCTCTTTCCATCCCAAGTTCGAATTCAGCAAGGTCGACGTCGTCGCCGTATTGGTCGATCATGGCTTCGCTCCAGGCAAGCCAACCGCCATATTCAGCTTCGGTTTGTACCCATGCCCACTTAAGGAGAGTATCGAGTTGGCCGATTTCGTCGCATTGGTATTGGAGTTTTGTGTTGTTAAGGCTGGCAGTTAGATGTTTGTTGAGTGGTTTTCGGTATTTTGGGAGGTAGAATTCACGAATCTGCCATTCAATTTCTTCGGGGAGTCTGCCCCCCAGGCGTTGGTATTCGGTAGTCATGATCAATGGTTGTATTTACGTGCCTCAAAAGGCTTTTTTTATGTTGTTTTGTTGTTTTTAGAAGGGTCCGTGGAATTTGGAGGGTCCGTATTCTTTGAGTATGCTAAGGGTACCGAGTAATAGTACACGGTTTAGGACCAGGTAGCAGCTTGTTCCTTGAGACCTGGGTGTTCCGTCGTCGTGTGTGCTAAGAATACCGCCATCACGGTTCAGCATGTTTATCTGTGCGATGACTTGTGGCATTGGTTTTCGGTATTTTGGGAGGTAGAATTCACGAATCTGCCATTCAATTTCTTCGGGGAGTCGGCCTCCCAGGCGTTGGTATTCGGTAGTCATGGTGTGTTGTTCGTGTGTGTATGTATTTTAGCAATAGTCGTGTCTATATATTAGGGTATATCCCAATGGTCTTTTTATAAACTTGTGCATTTGTGGGGTATATGCGATAAAAAAGACCATAGTGATCTACTCTAGGATTTGGGGGCGATATTTGAACAAATACATACACACACGAAACAACAAACGACACACACCAACACAAAACATGGCTCTCATGTTCGCAATCGACTCGTTCCACGGCTGGGACAACACCGAACAGAAGCAGGCTTTCATCAAGCACTTGCTTGGTGACACGGCCATGGAGTCTCTTGGTTCACCGACATCTTCTTTCGACAACATGACGATTAAGCAGCTCAAGGAAGAGTGCAAGTCCAAAGGCATCAAGGGCATCACGCAGAAGTCCAAAGCTGAGTTGGTCGAGCTCCTCAAGCGGGGACCTCAGGCGAAGACGAAGAAGGACAAGACGAAGGAGGTAGTTCTGGACAAGAACTTCTACAAGGCGGAGTTTGCCGAGAAGTTTAACAAGGACCCGAGCACTATCAAGGTCTCGGAGCTGAAGAAAGCGGTTGGCAAGAAAGGGTTTGACATTGCAAACCAGCTCCCGCCAGTCGAGCGGAAGGACGGTAAGATTATGGAGAACACTGCGTTTGGCGCAAAGAAGGAGAACATGATCGATATCCTGACGTCTCACTTGGAGAGCGTGGATATGGAAGCTCTCAAGGCGGAGGATGCTGAGAAAAAGAGTGGGCAAGTGATGGATTCCTCATCGGAGGAAGAGGTGGCGGAGGAGAAGCCAGTGATGGAGCTGGCTGATTCGTCGGACGAAGAGTCGGCGGTGGAGGTTCCAAAGAAAAAGAAGAAGCCAGTCACGGAGACGGCTGATTCGTCTGAAGATGAGCCCCTGTCGGCCGTGGCGGCCAAGGCCAAGGCGGTATCGTCGGACACCAAGAAAAAGCGCCGCAGCAAGGCACGCCGCAAAGATGTGGCTGACTTGCCGTCGGAGGAGTTTGAGCCGGCAGCGGAGGACTTCCACGCAGAGGATTAATACCAGAAAGAAAAAACTATAAAAACTATAAAAGAGACAAAGAAAAAACTATAAAAAGCCTTTTTAGGCAATTCACAGGTATTTTTTTAAGTTATATTATTGATAATTATATATAAAGATAATGTAAATATAAATTATAATTAACATGTCGGAGATAGAGGCTTCCAGTAACCCCGAGCAAGAAGTCAAAAGCCAACCGATTGAGCCAGGCGAATTGCTTGATAAAGTAAAGGTCACAACAAAACAAGAATCGTTGAATGTATTGGTGCAATTTTTAAATATTGGCCAAAAGAGGGGGGCGTATAGTTTAGAGGAAGCCGCATTAATTTGGAAATGTATAAAATTTTTCGAAGAGAAATAAAAAGATAAAGGAGAGGGTTTGGAATAAAACCACTAGTTTTTAAGATTTAGATTTGTAATTTTTTACGGATTCCGTATTTTTCTGGGTATTATTACTAATAATCCTTTTATATATATGCTTTAATAAATGGCAACTTATCCATACTCTAGCGAACGACAACCAAGTGAATGGTTTGAGCGGGAAAGATACCTAACACGGTTATACCGCCACGAACGTTTAAACGACGGATCACCACGCCCACAACCTCCGATTGATATAACACCATCTCGTGAGGTCACTCGGACACCTGTAAGAAGAAGAAAATCATTACGCAAACCCAGGCCTGGTGAGCTTCCACAAAGAGGAGAATCACGTTCACCTGTTCCGGTTCGTCAAAAGATGCCTTCAGGAACTTCGTCTGTTCAAGCGATTGTTACAGGACGACCTAGTACACCAAAAAGGGGAACGCCGGTAGCTCGACCTTTAAAACCACAACCAGCAGAACAAATTGAAAATACTGCTGCTATTCCTATAGCTCCTTTGAGTGGTCAACAAATTGTATTGGAATTTGGAAAAATAATAGAACCTTACGTAGAGTTTATAGTTAAAACGAAGAAACGCAAGGGGCTTCATTTAAAAACAAAGTTCGGCGTTCAAAAACTAAAGGATGATAAAAGCGGATTATACTTGAAAAATAATAAAAAGCGTAAATTTTACATTTATTACTGGGGTAAAAATAGAAAATAAAAAAAGTGAGTGGTGGCTCGAGATGGGTTAATAATAAAAAGAGAGAATAGAGTTTTAAGATTTTTGAATTTAGGATTTATAAATTTTCAGAGTTCGATTTTTGCTTTCGCAAAAATCTCGTTGCCGTGGTCCGCTTTTTGGGCGGCTGTGTGTTGTGTGTTACTGTAACGTTTGTTACGTGGAACTACTGGTTTTCAATAAAAAAAGGGAATTGAAGTTTTTGGGATTTTTGAATTTTAGATTTTGAAATTTTAGATTTTGAAATTTAGATTTCTAATTCTGGATTTCTAATTCTGGATTTTCAGAGGGGTCAGTTTTTTTCGTGTGTGATGTGCGGGTTACAGTAACGATTGTTACGTGGAACTGCTGTTTTTCAATAAAGAAAGGGATTTATACTTTTTAGATTTTTAGATTTTGAATTTTAGATTTATAAATTTAGATTTTGAAATTTAGATTTTGGATTTCCAAATTTTCAGAGTTCGATTTTTGCTAAAGCAAAAATCTCGTTGCCCTGGTCCGCTTTTTGGGCAGCTGTGTGACGTGTGTTACAGTAACGTTTGTTACGTGGAACTGCTGGTTTTCAATAAAAAAAGGGATTTGAATTTTTTAGATTTTTAGATTTTGAATTTTAGATTTATAAATTTTGGATTTGCAAATTTTCAGAGTTCGATTTTTGCTTTCGCAAAAATCTCGTTGCCCTGGTCCGCTTTTTGGGCGGCTGCGTGTTGTGCGTTACAGTAACGTTTGTTACGTGGAACTGCTGGTTTTCAATAAAAAAAGGGATTTGAAGTTTTTAAAAATTTAACTTTTTAGATTTTGGATTTTGGGAATTGAACTTTGTAGATTTCGATTTTTGAAAAACTGCTATTTTAGAAGGGGAATAAAAATTTAGCGTAATAAACGTTACGGGTAATCTGGAATAATGATAAAAAAGAGAGTATAAATTTTGGATCGTGGGGGACCTTTTTTAGAATTTAACTTTTTAGATTTCGATTTTTGGGATTTGAACTTTTTAGATTTTGGATTTCACATTTTTTTAGTTCGATTTTCGCTAAAGCAAAAATCTCGATGCCTTGGTCCGCTTTTTTACCGTCATAAACTTCGACATACATTAACAGTTATGCGGAACAATTGTTACTGAAAATAATTAACGGAATTTCTTACACTAATTTTTTAGCATCTTTTAGCCATTTTCTCTCTCAATAGCGTCAAAGAGCATTAACGTTTTAAAAATAAAATTTTTGTCGTAAGAAGCCGAATTTTTTAGATAAGTTTGTGACGCAATTACGTCACAAGCTTTACTAAAGTTAAAATGGCA
>MDSY01013610.1_pt1 | contig 11959 bp, 12 predicted proteins | sample 811131 | NCBI WGS metagenome assembly MDSY01 (sample SAMN05326643, study PRJNA326480) | marine metagenome | isolation source: seawater | place: Atlantic Ocean: South West | collected 2010
TAATAAAAAAAGGGAAAAACATTGTTACAATAAAAGGAGAACTTTATAATACCGATGGAAAACTAGCTGCAACTTTAATTCATTCAGCGATGATAATGCAAAGTGATTTTAAAATGTAATATCAAATTTTATAAGTTACTCCTTTAGCAATTTATCTAGACATTTTATCACTTTAGGAAGAAGCATGTTTTTTTGATCATTTTCAATAATTATGTCTGCTTGTTTAGTTGCTTCTTTTTCATCTATCTGGTTATCAATAATGGCATCAATTTCTTTTTTGGATCTATTTTTATCTCTCGCTAAAACTCTTGAAACCCTTAGACCCTTATCCGCAATAATTAAAATTATTTTATCAAGTTCTTTATATGTTTCAGATTCAATAAGAAGAGCAGATTCTTTAAATAAAATTTTATTATTAGAATTTTCTTTAACCCAATTTTTAAAATCTTTTTTTACCTCAGGATGAACAATTGAATTGATTTTTTTTAGAGCAGATTTATTCTCAAATATAATTTCTGATAATAGCTCTTTATCTAAGGTATCATTTTTGAGGATCTTAACTCCAAAAGCATTTACTAATTTATCTTTAATAGCAGGCTCTTTAATTAATTCTTTTGCTCTTAAATCAGAATTATAAATTTTATATCCTAAGTGTTTAAATATTTCTGAAACTGTTGATTTCCCAGATCCAATGCCACCAGTAATACCAATAAGTTTTGGGTTCATTTATCTAATATAAATGAATTAGGAGAAATATTTAAAATTTGAATTTTTGGTGGGTAAATGATTTCCGGAATAATAAACCCTGATTCATTTTTAAGATTTACATATAATGAGTCCGATTCGGTCATTTCATCTCCTTTCTTTATCTTATACTTAACAAGGATTAATGTATCTAAAGAAAAATCATCTTCTTCATAATTAATTTTTAGACTTACTTCTTGATTTAAAAACTCTGCGACTTTAAAATTTAAATTTATTATTTCTGGATTTGTAGTTAGATTATTGTCTAATCCATCAATTTGAATATCCTCATCAAAATCAGAATCTATGACTTCTTCATCAATTTCAATAGTATATTCATTACTTAATGAATTTATTATAGATTGGGGGCCTTCTACCGAAATTCTTTCGTGAGATAAAAAAATATCACTTATTCTCTCATGATTTTCTTTAAATGAAAACTTTGATGTATCGACTTTAATTTCTAAGTCTTTACTTTCTTTCAATTCAATATTAAAAAAAACAGAATCAGTTACTACATAATTTAAATCTACATTTTCAAGAGATTGTGAAATATTTGGAATAAGTGAGTTAGATAATAAAAATTTAGTTTGTGATGGTTTATTAATATTATATTCAGCTGATTTAATATTAAATTTTAATAAGTTTCTAACTAAATTCCATCCCGTACCATTTATTGAAATTTCAATGAATGAAGGAGGTGGTGATAAAACGAAAAATTCATCTTTATTATCATAATTGAATTCTATAGGATATAAAATTGTTGCATTAGATCTATTATTTAGTTCATTAAATAACCAAATAAAAAACCCAACAATAAAGCAGTATAGTAAAATTTTTGGCTGAGAAATAAGATTTGAAGGATATTTAATCCTCATAACAAATTATTTAGCCGATGACATTTCAAATGAAATTGAGTTTTTATCAAACTTCACCTTTGTTCCCCTGTCAATATCCAAGGTTACTGTTGTATCTTCAATTAATACAACTTTACCATATAACCCCCCAGCAGTAACAACCATATCCCCTTTCTTTAAATTAGATACAAATTCAGATTGTTTTTTTCTCCTTGTTTGCTCCGGTCTTAAAATAAAAAAATATGCTACTACGACAATAGCAATTGGGAAAAATAACTGAGCTAAGCCAGAACCAAATGATTGTAATATTATCATTTAGGTAACTATGATCTAGGGTTAACTTGAGCTCTTATCAAGAGCTTTTTAACTTTTGATTCAGTATTTGCAGTTATAGTAACAACCTTATTTTGCATACCTGGTTTATTACTAGAATCAAACTGAACTTTAATTTCACCCGATCCACCAGCTGGAATTGGTTGTCTCGGCCACTGCGGAACTGTACAGCCACAAGCAGCAGTAGCTTTAGAAATAACTAGAGGAGCGTTTCCAGTATTAGTAAATTTAAATACATGGCTAACAATGTCTCCATCTCTTATATCACCAAAATTATATTCTTCCTCATTGAAAGCAAATTTTGGGAATGCTCCTGCAGGAACTATAGTGCTTATACCACCTTTTCTCATAGAAGCCATTTCAGTTTCAAGTTTCGCAACTCTTAATTCTAAGTCACTAACTTGTGATCCACATGATACAAGAAGTGATACAAATAATATTGAAAGTATTTTTTTCATGACAGTATTAATTTTCTTTAATTTTTGATAAAATTCCATCTACATCTTTTAGAAGCTTTTCTGCTTTTGTTTTAGCATCACTAACAACTTTTTTACTTTTAGTTTTAGCCTCAGAATCTATTGAAGCTTTCTCATCAATAATTTCATCTAAAAGATCTTCTAATTTTCTTTTGTATTTATTGAGCCTAAATGTTAATCGGTCTCTAGTGTTATTTCCTTTATCAGGAGCAAACAAAACACCCAAAATACCTCCAATAATTAATCCAACAATAAGACTAATAAATGAATTCGTAGAATTTTTACTCATAACTATTTATTTATTATCAATTAAACCCTTTCCGGTTTTAATTATTTTATTTTCTTTAAGCAAATTTAATGAAATTACATCTAAAAGACCATTAATAAATTTACCACTCTTAGGAGAACTATAATTTTTTGCTATTTCAATACACTCATTAATAGATACTTTAACGGGAATATTACTAAAATTAATCATTTCACCAATCCCCATTTTTAGTATAGTTCTATCCATCAATGATATTCTCTCTAAATCCCAATTTTTAGCGAATTTAGATATATATTCATCATAATTATCTGAATTATCTATAACAAAATCAAACAAAGAGCTAGCAAATGTAAGGTCATCTTTGATGTCCTCAGATAAACTTGCGGAAGCAAATGTATTAAAATTTGGTGAATTCAGAGTTTTCAATGTTTTTTTAATCATTGACTTGACTATTAAAACATCTTCATTCCAAAATATATTATCTTCCTCAAAAAACTTTGTGATATCCTCATTTTTAAGTAAAAATTTTAAAATTAAATTTTGAAAAAACTCATATTCTTGATCAAAAGTTGGATTGTCAAGTGAAACATAACTCTTGTAAAATTCCTCGTTTAACAAAGCATTATACCAATTCCTTATTTCTTCACTCTTAATATTAAAAGAGTTTTTATGTTTTATTAGCCCATCAATTATTTCTGAATTTTTTTCTAAAAAATTAATAACAGTATTATTAGATAAATTAAATCTTGTTACGCTTTTTTTAATTAACTCATTTTTAGCGATCTCCTTTTTTTCTTGATTAATATTTTTAAGAGTTATAGATAATAATATTATATCAAAGTAATATTTCTCTATATCTATGATAGATTTATTTAGTTGTTTGGAAATTTCTAATTGAAGATTGTTTTTATCCTCTTTTTGAATAATGAGATTAAAATAGGAAAATAATAACTGTAAAACTTTTACCCTTAAGGATCTCCTGTTTATCATATGCTTCAAATTCAAGAACGAGATGCAAATGTAACTACTTTTTGGAATTTTCCTTAATTCTATCTTTAGCTAATTGAATTGCAGATGAGTTGGTAGATAAAGAGTTTTTTTCTGAGTGTTTTATAACATCATTAACTTTATCATAAATTAGTTCTGTCATCTCCATAACTTTTTTAGAATTAATCTCATTTATTTGCTCATGATAAACACTAATTATTCCTCCTGCATTGATTAAAAAATCTGGAATATATAATATATTTTTCCTGTTTAATTCTTCAGGTACTTCATTATCATTTTGTAGCTGATTATTAGCTGCTCCCGCTATTATATCACAATTTATTTTTTTTAAAGAATCAACATTAATTGTTCCACCTAATGCACATGGAGAGATTATGTCGTAGTGAGAATCATAGATATTTTCAGGATCTATTATAGTAACTTTTTTATCACGGATCGCATCAATGTTTTTAGAATTTATTTCACAAACAAAAACATTAGCATTTTCACTTAACAAATGATCTACTAATTTTCTTCCGACATTGCCAACCCCTTGTACCAAAACATTTTTATTATTTAATGAGTCATTTCCAGAAATGTGATTTACTGCGGATTTTATACCCATATACACCCCTAAAGATGTTGGAGAGGAGGAGTCCCCCAACCCACCATGTTCTTTTGGTAAACCAACAACAAATTTGCTTTTTTCTTTAATCCAAACTATATCTTGAGTTGTCATATTTACATCCTGAGCGGTCCAGTACTTACCGTTTAAATCATTTATAAATTCACCAAATCGTTTAATAAATTTTTCGGACTTAATTTTTGGATCTCCAATTATTACAGCTTTGCCTCCTCCGGCATTGAGACCTGCAAGAGATGACTTATAGCTCATGGCTTTTGATAAATTTATAACATCATTCAATGCTTCTTCATCTGATATATAGTCCCACATTCTTGTTCCTCCAATTGCTGGACCAAGTGCTGTATTATGAATTCCTATGATTGCTTTTAATCCTATCTTATCATCATTGCAGAATACAATTTGTTCGTGATTATCATTTTTAATTTTTTTAAAGACGGAATTATTTTCATCAATACCCATAATTTTGATATTAAATAATAGTTTTACAGTTAGTTAGTTCATAAAATTATACAAAAATTTGAAAGACCTATCCTATTTAAATAAATACCTTAAAAAGTATAAATATTATTACTCAGTTGGAGGTTTGTTTATATTAATTTCAACGGTGTTTGCAATTGTTCCTGCAACATTAATAAGAGAGGTTTTTAATCTTATTGAAAATGGATATAAAGAGTATTCATCAGGTAATCTCATATTAAAAGAGGAAATTCTAAAGAATGTAATTTTTTATTCTTTAGCTATAATAATAGCTGCCCTAATTCGAGGAATGTTTATGTACCTAATGAGACAGACAATAATCGTTGCTTCAAGAAAAATTGAATATGATTTAAAAAATGAAATATTTTATCATTATCAAACACTACCCCTAAAGTTTTACAAAAAAAACAATACTGGTGACTTAATGAACAGAATTTCTGAAGATGTAAGTAAAGTTAGAATGTATGTAGGGCCAGCACTAATGTATGGTATGAATGTAACAATATTAATGTTGATGGTTATTCCTTTTATGTTTTATATCAATTCTAATTTAGCATTCTATAGTTTAATGCCATTACCATTATTAGTTGTCTCTATTTACTTAGTTCAAAATATTATAAATAGAAAATCTGAGGAGATCCAAGAGTCTTTATCTGATCTATCAACTTATGTACAAGAAAGTTTCTCAGGAATCAGAATAATAAAATCATTTGTAAGAGAAATGAATTTTGAAAAAGTATTTGGAAAGAAAAGTATTGAGTATAAAAATAAATCTATAGGTCTACAGTTCGTTCTTGCTTTGTTTTTTCCAGTGATAATGACATTAATAGGTTTAAGCATTATAATAACAGTTTATGTTGGTGCTTTAGAAGTTTTTGAAGGAAATTTATCTATTGGAAATATAGCTGAGTTTTTAATTTACGTTTATTTATTGACTTGGCCCGTAACAGCTCTTGGATGGATAACTAGTATTATTCAAAGAGCATCTGCATCACAAAAGAGAATTAATGAATTTTTAAAAGAAAAATCTGATATTATTTCTGAGGATAAAAAGAAACTTGAATTTGATGGAAAAATCGAATTTAAAAATGTCTTTTTTAAGTATCAAGATACCCAAATTGATGGTATGGAAAATATTTCATTTATAATTAATCCGGGTGAGTCTTTAGGTATAATTGGTGCCACAGGTTCTGGAAAAAGTACTATTGCTAATAGTTTATTGAGGTTATTTGATGTAGATAAAGGTAAAATTTTAATTGATGAGATTAATATTAAAAATTTAGATATCACTCACTTTAGAAAACAAATAGGATATGTACCACAAGATGTTTTTCTATTCTCAGATACTATTGAAAATAATATTTTATTCGGATCAGAGAATAAAGACTTTAAATCAGTGGAAGAGGCGGCAATAAATGCAGATTTAATGAGAAATATTAATTCTTTTCCCGAAAAATTCAATACAAAAATTGGAGAAAGGGGTATAACATTATCAGGTGGTCAAAAACAAAGGGTATCAATAGCAAGGGCAATTATTAAAGAACCTAAAGTTTTGATTCTTGATGATTGTTTATCAGCTGTAGATACTAAAACTGAAAATATTATTTTAGAAAATTTGAAAAAAATAATGTATGAAAAAACTTCAATAATAATTTCTCATAGAATTTCATCTGTTAAACTTGCAAAAAAAATTATAGTTATAGATTCTGGAAAGATTATTGAAAAAGGTAACCATAAAAGTCTTTTAGCAAATAAAGGTGTTTATCACGACCTTTATCACCAACAGCTAGAAAGTGAAAAATAGAATTAATTAGTTTACAATATTTTTATATTGCATCTCATATAACTTCTTATAAAAACCATTTTTTTCAAGTAGCTCTTTATGGCTACCCATTTCTTTTATCTCGCCTGAATCTATAACTATAATCTTATCAACCTCTTTAATAGTCGATAATCTATGAGCTACTACTATTGATGTTCTATTTTTTAAAATTTCGGAGATAGCTTTTTGAATCATCATTTCAGACTCAGAATCTACAGATGAAGTAGCCTCATCCAGCAAAATAATTTTGGGATCATACAACATTATTCTAATACATGATATTAATTGTCTTTGACCAACAGATAATGAAGCTCCTCTTTCCTTTACATCAAACTGTAATTTTTTTGGTAGTCTATTTATAAATTTTTCTGCACCAACTTTTTTAATAGCTTCCCAAACTTCATCCTCACTAATTGAATCATTGAATAATGTAATATTATTATAGATAGTATCTGAGAATAGAAAAACATCCTGAGATACTAATCCTAAGTTGTTTCTTAATGATGGTAAATTATAATCTTCTATATTTTTATCATCAATTAAAATTTTTCCTTTATTAAAATCATAAAACCTATTTATTAAATTTATAATTGATGTTTTTCCTGATCCAGTAGCCCCTACAAAACCCACCGAGTCTCCTTTACTTATTTTAAATGATATATTTTTCAAAACATAATCATCATCATTATAAGCAAACCAAATATCTTTAAATTCAACTTCCCCATCTAACTTTACATCTTTTATTTTTTCATTTGATTTAATGCTCTCATTTCTATCTAGTAGATCAAATATTCTTTTTGAACTAACAACACCCATTTGTAAAGTATTAAACCTATCCGCTATTGATCTTATTGGTCTAAAAAATAATTGTAAATACATTATAAATGCTACTAATACCCCAAGTGTGACTTCTTCAGAAAAAAGCTGATTTGACCCATACCAAATTAGTAACCCTAAACCAATAGAAGTGAATAATTCCATCACAGGAAAATAAATTGAATAATAAAGAACAGCTTTCAAGTTAGCTTTTAAATGTGTCTGATTAATCTCTTTAAATCTTTCGTATTCTTTTTTCTCATTACCAAAGATTTGAACAATATTCATTCCTATTATATGTTCTTGTACATAAGAGTTAAGATTTGCTACTGCAGTTCTAACATTATTAAAAGATAATTTTACCTTTTCTTTAAAAACATAAGTGGTAATAAATAGAAATGGCAAAGTAGCAAGACTAATAAAGGTCAATTTCCAATTAATATAAAACATTAAAAATACGATACCGAAAAGTTGCAAAATATCCCCAATAATAGAAGCAATCCCCTGCCCAAATATATCAGCAATAGTTTCTATATCAGAAACATTTCTAGTAACTATACGCCCTATAGGAGTTTTATCAAAAAATTGAAGTTTAAAATTTTGTAGATGAGAAAAAAGTTTTATCCTAATATCTTTAATAATATTTTGTCCTAACCAACCAGATAAATATGTATGAAAATACATAACTATCGCGTTTATGATCAATAGACCAAATAATAAAATTATCATCTTTTTTAATCCGTCAATATCATTTAGAGAAACATAATCATCAATAATTATTTGAGTAATATATGGTCTTATTGGCTGGAGGATTGATAAACTTATAGTTAAAAAAATCAAGGCATAGAACACACCAATGTAAGGCTTACAAAATATAAAAAGTCTATTTAAAATTTTAAAATCAAATAGGTTGCCGCTAATATTATTTTTACTCATAGGTATATGTCTTGATCATATATTACTTTACTTAAGTATAAGCCTTGAGGCGGTGCTGATGGCCCGGCAAATTTTCTGTCTTTTTTTAATATAATATCATTAAGGGAATCTACACTAATTTTTCCTTCATTTATTTGAAAAAATGTTCCGATAATTGCTCTAACCATTCCTCTAAGAAATCTATTTGAAGAAATAGAAAAGATATAATTATCTCCTTCTTTTTTAAACTGTGACTTATTTATTGCACAGATATAATTATTAACATCTGTTTTTACCTTAGAAAAAGTTTTAAAGTCTTTGTGCTCTAAGAGGATATGACACGCTTTATTAATAAGCTTAAGATTAATTTTCTTTGGATAAAATAAAGATCTATTGTTTTTAAAAGGAGACTTTATGGAATGTATTTTATAAATATATTCTCTGGTAATAGCATCAAACCTTGCACTTGCATTTCCCCTAACTTGTTTGATAGAATTTACGGATATATCATTTGATAAAAATGAATTTACTTTATATAAGAATGATTTATCAACTGGTCTATCATAATCAAAATGAGCAACTTGACTAAGGGCATGAACTCCTGAATCGGTTCTTCCGCTACCTAGTGTTTTTATTTTTTGTTTTAGTATTAGTGATAAAGCATTATCAATTTCCTCTTGAACTGAACTAGCATTTTCTTGAATTTGCCATCCATGATAATTTTTCCCAAAATATGATATCTCAATAAAAAACCTCACTTTTTAATTCATTTTATATTTCTTTGTACAAAATAATCTCATGATACAGAGAATCCAAACATTATTCTTAATCTTATACATTGGAGCTTTAGTTTCTACGTTTTTTTTCCCGGTTTGGCAAAAGATATCACTAAATGATGAAACTAATTCAATAGAAATAATCGTAACAGGTTATATTTCAAGTGTTGATTTTAATAATGGTGATACAAGTGTATTATATGATAATTTTATAATTAGTGGACTAGTAATTATTTCATGTATCGTGGCTGCATTTTCGATATTTAGTTACAAGAACAGACTAAATCAAATTAAATTAGGTGCTCTTAATTCTTTTTTAACCTCAGTATTTATTATTTATTTTTTATATGACATTTTTTATAATGAACAATACATTAATATCAATGATAAAATCAGTTTTCTAATTTCATTTTATTTAATATTTTTGGCGATCTTTTTTAATTTTCTAGCAAATAGATTTATAAGAAAAGACGAGTTATTAGTAAGAGAATCAGAAAGAATTAGATAAAAAAATGAAGGAAAAGGGCAACATTTCAATAAATACAGAGAACATATTTCCAATTATAAAGAAATTTCTCTACTCAGATCACGATATATTTCTTAGAGAACTAGTTTCAAATGCAGTAGATGCAACGCAAAAAATAAAAAGTTTATCTCAAATGGGTGAGTTAAAGGAGGAACTGGGGGATTTAACTATAGAAATATCACTTGATAAAAAGAAAAAAACAATTTCAATTTTAGATAAGGGAATTGGAATGTCTGCCAAAGAAATAAAAAAATATATAAATCAAATTGCTTTCTCTGGAGCTACTGAGTTTGTTGAAAAATATAAAGAAAAAGGAGACTCTCAGCAAATCATAGGTCATTTTGGTTTAGGATTTTACTCTGCTTTCATGGTTTCCTCATATGTAGAAATAAAATCAAAATCTTATATAAAGAAAAATAAGTCAGCTTATTGGAGGTGTGATGGAAATACAGAATTTGAGATTAAAGAATCAGACAAAAAAGAAAGAGGGACTGAAATAACTTTACATATAAATGATGACTCTAAAGAATTTCTTGATGAATCCAAAATCAATGAAATTCTCGGTAAGTATTGCAAATTTTTGCCAGTAGAAATAAAATTTGGACAAAAAGACGAATCAAAAGAAGATGGGAAAGATAAAGATGGTAACCCTAAGTATAAAACCATTAAAGTTGATAATATCATCAATAATCCTACTCCATTATGGAATAAAAGTCCGAAAGATCTTAAAGATGAAGATTATAAAAGCTTTTATAAAGAACTATATCCATTTTCAGAAGAACCACTTTTTTGGATTCATTTAAATGTAGATTATCCCTTCAATTTAACTGGTATACTTTATTTTCCTAAAATTAAAAATGATTTTGAAGTACAAAAAAACAAAATTCAGCTTTATTCTAGGCAAGTATTTATAACTGATGAAGTCAAAGATGTAGTTCCTGAGTTTCTTATGTTACTTCATGGAATTATTGATTCTCCTGATATCCCTCTTAATGTATCTAGAAGTTATCTTCAAGCGGATGGTAACGTAAAAAAAATTAACACATACATTACCAAAAAAGTTGCAGATAAGCTAAATGAACTCTTTAAAGAAAACAGAAAAGAGTTTGAAAATAAATGGAAGGATATTAATCTATTTGTTAAGTATGGTATGATATCTGAAGAAAAGTTTTATGATAAAGTAGAACCTCTTGCTTTACTTGAGAGTGTTGATGGGAAAATGAGAACATTTGATGAATACAAAAAATACATTAATAAAACCCAAAAAGATAAAGACAAAAATCATGTGATTTTATATACTTCTGATATCAACAAACAAGACTCATTTATTCAGGATGCAAAAAATAGAGGGTATGATGTAGTAGTTTTTGATAATGTTATTGACAGTCACTACATAAATCATTTAGAACAAAAATTGGAAAAAACTCAAATAAAAAGAGTTGATGCTGACATATTAGATAAGTTAATTGATAAGGGAGAGAAAAAAGAAGCTGTAATTACTGAAGACAATCAAAAAGAACTTAAAGAAATTTTTGAAAAAATTATTGATAATAAATCAACTGTAATAACAGTCGATGCATTAAGTCCTGATGATAGTCCTGTGACTATCACCCTACCAGAATTCTTCAGAAGAATGCAAGAAATGGCAAAAACTGGTGGAGGGAATCCTATGATGATGGGTGCTCCTGGAGAAATGGTAGCTGTTAGTATTAATGGGAATCATAGAACTATTGATAAAATTTTAAAAGCAAAAACTTTAAAGACAAAAGAAAAAATAGCATCTCAACTATATGATCTTGCATTACTTTCTCAAAATATGTTAACTGGTTCTGACTTAACAAGTTTTGTAAGAAGAAGCCTTGATATTTTATCGAAATAATTTTTTTATTAAATTCTCGTTTTAATAATATGATAAGAAAAGTCTTCATATATATAATTCTTATTAGCGCTGTATGTTATAGTGCTTCAAGCCAAGATATTTTTAGGTTAAATACTGATACAATTTCATCTTATGATCTTCTTTTTCAAGAGGCAGAAGATTCTTTAATGGTTATCAAGAAGAAAAAGAAAAAGAAGAATGTTTTTTTTGGAATAAAAACCAAAAAAGGATTTATTAGATCTTCTAGCGGAAGAAACATTATTTATGAAAACTTTCATTATATCAAAATACCCGAAATTAAAAATAAGTATGCTCAAGAAATTTACTTTTATGATAAAAAAAAGAAAAAAATAGTTAAGTCTAAAGATATCCTAGAGTCAGCTTTAATGATCCATGGGCCTTATAAAAAAAGGTTAGGAGATCAAATTATTGAGGAA
>MDSY01057430.1_pt1 | contig 11956 bp, 12 predicted proteins | sample 811131 | NCBI WGS metagenome assembly MDSY01 (sample SAMN05326643, study PRJNA326480) | marine metagenome | isolation source: seawater | place: Atlantic Ocean: South West | collected 2010
ATTAAAAAATCTTGGCCAGGATATTATAATCTTTTTAAAGTAGTAAAAAAAATTAAAGTTAAAGTTATAACACTTTATGATTTTATGAATAAACATAAAATTAAACATATAAATTTTCTACATATAGACACCCAGGGACATGATCTAAATGTTCTTAAGGGTCTCAAAAAAAATATTAACAATGTCTCTGAAGGAGAAATGGAGTCATCGGTAAGTAAACAAAGATCAGCTTATCAAAACAATCATACAGTCAAAGACGTTAAAAAATTTTTTCAAAAAACTGACTTAAAAATTAAAAAAATTATAAAAATTGAACATCAATCAAAAAAAGGAATTTTAAAAAATGAAGCGGATATATATTTTTATAATAAAAAAAATGCAGTGAAATTTAAAATAAATAAAAAATATAATAAAAGATATTTTGCAAGAGTATTAAATGAGAATACTTACTACAAAGACGATATAATAGATTCTTTTATAAAATTTTATAATAAAATATTTTAATTTTATCTTATTAAATTTTCTTTTACTTTAAAAAGTTTGTTTTCTACTTGTTCAACTATAAAATGACCTAAAAAAATATGAGCCTCTTGTATTCTTGCTGTAGTTTTACTTTGAATTAGTATTTTGGTAGAACAGTATCTTTTTGCGTTGCCTCCACTTTTTCCCAAAAAACCTATCGATTTTATTTTTCTTTTTTTTGCAGATTTAAGCACTTCAATTATATTTTTTGAATTTCCTGAAGTCGTTATAGTTATTAAAACATCATTTTTATTTGCAAGAGCCTCAAAGGGTCTAGAAAAGATCTTATTGAAATTGTAGTCATTTGAGCAAGCCGTCATAGTCGAGCTGTCCAATGCAAGTGAAACTGCTGGCATTGGTTTTCTATTAACGTTTGGTCTTAAGCGAATTAAAAATTCCGCGGCTAAATGCTGGGCATCTCCAGCTGAACCACCATTTCCACAAATTAGTACTTTTCCACCTTTCCTAAAGCAATTGTATATGAGCTCAATTGCTTTTTGAATTTCTTTAGATGAACCTAAAAGTTTTTTTTTGCAATCTATAGATTCTTTTATCTGTCTTTCTAATATTTTAATATTTTTCATTAAATTATTGTTTTACCACCATCAATTATAATATTTTGACCAGTTATAAAGCTCGATTCTTCACTAATTAAAAAAAGTAAAGTTCCAATTAAATCATTTTGTCTTGCAAGCCTTTTCATAGGTATAGACCTAATTAAGTTTTTTTTTAAGTCACTTGATTGTTTGTTTAGCACCGGTCCAGGAGAAAGCATATTGCAAGTAACTTGTTTGTCAGCAAATAATGACGCAAAGTATTTTGTCATTCCAGACATTCCATGTTTTATAACAGAATAAGATATGGGTTTAACAAAATTTTTATAACTTTTTTTATAAATATCCTGATTTGGGGCTATTACAGATAAATCTGAACCAATATTTACTATTCTACCTTTTTTATTTTTATACATTTGTTCTCCAAAGTATTTTATCATCAAGTAAGAGCCAGTTAGACCTACAGCAATTTCCTTATTCCAGTCCTTAGTAGAAAGATATTTGTTTGTAATTTTGACACTTGGTTTTGCGTCTATTGTTGCTAAATTAATCAAGGTAACTATTTTCAATTTATTTTTTTTTGAAAAATTAAAGATTTTTTTTATATTTTTTTCCTTAGAAATATCGGAATTAAAAAAATAATATTTTGATCGGGTGTATATTTTTTTTAATTTTTTCTTTTGTATATTTAATAATTTATTATTTGAATCAATTAAAATTAAGTTAAAATCTTTTTTAATAAGTTCTTCTACAAAGAAACTTCCTAAGAAGCCTGCACTTCCAGTAATGATTATAAAATCTTCTCTTATATTTTTCATAATGATTGGCCCCCATCTATTATAAAGTCAGAGCCAGTAATATTGTCTCCACTCTTTGCATGTAAAAGTTTTATTATACTAATAATATCTTTGGCAGAAATAAATTTTCTAAGAGGAACATTTTTATTAATATAATTAATTGTTTTAGTTTTATTCAATTTTAATTTTTTGTCCCAAGAATTATTTTTTGTAAGCATGTTTCCTGGAGAAATTAAGTTAATATTTATTTGATATTGTGATAATTTTTTTGATAATATTTTTACAAAGAAATCAAGAGACAGTTTTGCTATTGAGTAACCAATAGGTGCTTCAATTATTTTTTTTGAAGCGATGGAAGAAATTACAATAAATTTTGTTTTTTTGTTGTGATAAATTTTTAGGTAAGAGTCTAATACATTGGAGATAGTAAAAAAATTAATATCAAAATATTTTTTTAATATTAAATTGCCTATTTCATCGTTAGATATTTTTTTCCCACTGCCAGTGCAACAAATAACTAAGTCTATTTCGCTACATTTTTTTCTTATTTTTTGCATTATTTTTTTTGTTTTTTTTGCTTTAGATAAATCAACAGAAAAATTTTGTACATTTGTGTATTTGTTTTTAATTTTTGTTCTAGATAAAACAAATATATTAAAATTTGTATTTCTGTAATATTCAACAATCTCTCTACCCAGACCTTTTGAACCACCGGTTATTATAATATTCTTTTTTTTCATATAAGTTTTTTTAAATAATCTATATTTTTATAAATCTCTTCAACATGTTTCCCCGTATTAGATCTTGCACATTGTAAGGCAAGTTCACCTTTATATCTAATTTTATTGAGAAAATTAAATAAAACTTTGAAATTAGCATCACCTTCACCAAGTCTAACGCTCTTACCAAATCTTTTTTTATCTTTGAGATGAATATTTTTCACATAATTGAAGTATTTTTTTTCAGAATTAAAATTATATCCTAGGCCGGCACTATTACCTGTGTCGTAATTAATAAGAACTTGCTTATGATTAATTTTTTTTATTAAATTTCTTAATTTTAATGGCTTGTAATCACTTTCAATTAAAATGTAGTTTCCTTTTTTTAATGTAGTTGATAATTTTTTTATTCCGTCAATAAATTTTTTTTCATCCGTCTGACCACTTATACTTGCGTCTTCTAGCGCAGGCACAATAAAAAATTTTATTTTTAACTTTTGTGAATTAGTAAAAATTTTTTTTAATAAATTAAATCTTTTACTTCTTTCTATGCCTCCACATTTAAAAAAAGGTTTTTTAATGAAAAATTGCGCATCTATGGATCTGATTTTAATTTTGTAATCTTTGCATGCTTTATAAATTGTTTTAAGTTTTTTTGAAGAATTAATGGGATTGTCCTTTAAATTATCAATATTTGCTACCCATTCAATAAATCTAAATTTGTTGTTCTTAAAAATTGCCATTTCTTTTTTCCAATTTTTTTTTGGAAAAAACTGTATTTCACCAATTTTTTCACTATCAACTAGCCGACCCTGCATTATTGCTAAATTTTTTAAATTTAATTTTTTTTTAATCACAGTAATATTTTTTATGTATCGTTTCAGATATTTGCCAATCTTCTTGATCGTCAATATCAAAATTTTCTTTCTTTTTTAATTCTATAAAACTATTATCGCCTCGAATTAACTGCCTTTTGTAAGAGTTGTAGCTAGCAAGAAAGTTTGGCTTGCCCCATCTTAAATTAAAAATATTTACATAAGCGGGTGTTAATTTTTGTCTATTCAATTTAATGGAAAGAAATTTTTTTTTGAAAATATAATTCAAAGAAGTTCCTTTTTTTTTACACTGTTTCCAGGCCAAATAGTCACCGTCTACTCTAGCTGCATCAGTTACAAGTCCTTCAAAGTTTTGTTTCTTAAAGAGCTGATAGCTTTTCTTAATTAAATTTACATTAATAAAAGGATTGTTATTAAATACACAAGCTACAGCATTATCATTATTAATTTTTAATTTTTTAAATATATAATTATGAGTTTCAAACTGATTTGAATTACCAGTAGCAAGTTCTTTTGGTCTTAATCCGGGTATTTCTAAGCCTTTTATTTTTTTTGCAATTTTTACTATTTTACTAGAGTCTGTTGAGAGGATAATCCTATCAAAAATTTTTGATTTTTTAATATTTTCAAGCGACCAAATTAAAAGAGGTTTTCCATTAAACTTTTTAATGTTTTTATTTTTGATTGTTTTCGAACCTCCTCGGCAACAAATTAAACAAATAATTTCTTTTTCACTATTCAAGAAAACTTCTTTCTAGTTTCTTCGATTGCCTTTTTTGTGCTAAGCATCATGTAATTAAATTCCCTTTCACTCATGTAAGTATAAAAAGGCCAAGAAACCATATTGTCAAAAAAATTATTTGAATTTGTTAATTCCTGTTTCTCAGTATTTCTAAATAGTTCGTATCTATCCAAGGGACAGTTTTGAACTATAACTTTTATTTTGTATTTTTTTGATATTAAGTTTATAAAAAAATTTCTTTTTTTAGTGTTATTACTTTTAAATCTAGCTACTAAACAGTGGTAAACATTCTTATAACCTGTTGGGTTTTTTTGAAAGGTTAGTTCTTTGTAGTTTTTTAAAAATTGAATAAATTGTTTTGCTCTTTTAATCCGACTTTGGTTTAACTTATCAAGTCTTTTTAAGACAATTAGTCCAGTAGCACATTGAGGTTCACCAAGACAAAAGTTGTATGGCCAAAAATCTTTATTTGGTTTTATTACATTGCTCATGGCTGGCAACCAGTACTTACTTTTATCTTTTCGATTAAAATTTGTTACACCATTATGTCTAAGAGCTTCTACATTTTTGTTATACTTTTTATTATTTATTACTAGCATTCCCCCTTCACCTAATGTTGTCATTAGCTTATTCGAGTGGAAGCTAAACACAGACATATCACCGTATGACCCAGTTTTTTTATTATTGATTGTAGAACCTAAAGATTGAGCACAGTCTTCAACTACAGCTATATTCTTTTCTTTAGCAAATTTTATTATTTCAGGCATATTTGCAGGCAAACCATATAAGTGTACAACAATTATTGCTTTAGTTTTTTTTGTAACTAATTTTTTAATACTATCAATTGATATAACAAGAGTATCTGGATTAATATCGGCCCATTTAATTTTACCACCGAATCTAAGATATGAAATTGGAGTGGCACACCACGTATGAGCCGGCACAATAAATTCATCATTGGATTTTGTGTCCAGCAAAACTGCAGTCATATCTAACGCGTTCGAACAATTTGAAACAGCATAAGAATGTTTAACGCCTAAATATTTACTAAAACTCTTTTGAAATAAGTCTAGATATTTACCTTGAGTTAAAGGTGTCATACCATCAATTGCTTTAAATAAATATTTCTTTTCTTTATTGGAGTACTTTATTGAATTGTTTGTCCAATCTATTTTAAATTTTTTCATATGTAATTTTTAATGTTCAACTATTGAACAGTAAAGAAAAAAAACATTTTTTTTTAAAATATGGCTAATTATAGTTAAATTTTTATTTAAATAACTACATATAGAGCAACATTTATAATTTTAAGCCAGGTCCTTTCATGTATGGAGCGAGGCCATCTAGTTCTAAAAGATGCGGGACTATAGCTTTTAATTTAAAACTATTGGTTTTCTCCATAAATAGCGATTTGGAATTTGTGATGCTGCAAAAAGTGCTTTGCTGATACTAACTATATTATCATCAAATCTATCTAATTGATTTTGTATAACCTTATACTGATCATTTGAGTGTCTAAATTCAATTTCTATTTTCGAATTTAATGCAAATTTAGTAAGTGGTTCATTTTTACCATTATCATTCAACCAATTTTTAATATCATAGGAAAATCTATATTTAGGATTTGTAGACAATCTATTTTTACCCAAGGGATTAAAAGCAACCCCTAAACTATAATTGGTTATATCATTTAATTGTTTATTTAATAATTCATCAAAATCACTTTTTTCATTCAATACTTCTTTTAGTGATAAAAAAACATACTCACTCCACTCACTCATGTAATTAATCATTACATCGGCGTGGTAATGGTACATTACATTAATACCTGCTTCTCCTTCTACTAATTTTTTGTACTCAGTTTCCTGTTTGTAATGAGTCATAATTTCCTCACGTGTATCGAACAGTTCATTAACTGTTGAATTCTTATATTCATTACACACTTTTTGGATACACTCTGGTGCTTTACGCAGGTTTTTATACATTTTATTTACTAGATCAAAAAAATCTATATTGCATTCTTTTAAAAACTTTTTCAAAGTCGGATATGCAAAATCTGCACTTGTTAAACGAAGTACAAAGTTAAATAAACGCAAATCAACATATTCTTCAAATGTTAACTGATCAGTTCCTACAATAACTTCCTCTGTTTCTATTACTATCTTTCCATTGTTTAATTTTACAAAATCTCTAGGCAATATTCTGTGTTTAGATTTTAAATTCCACTTTTTACGTTCTTCCATAGAGTAAAGTTCAGAACCAGGTAGAAGCATACAAGTAAAAACACAAATTTCATCTATTTCTGCTTTTAACAAAGTTTTAAGTGTATTCAAATGACCCTCAACACTATCGCCAGGCAAACCAAGTATAACTTCAGTTCTTGTTTGCAGACCACTCTCTTCAATAGTTGGCTTTAACTCCATCATTTGTTCTTCGCTTATATTATCTCTTTTAATGTTCTTTAATACAGATTTATCCATAGACTGAACGGACATTGTGAGTTTTACTGCATCACCCAATTTTTTCATTACTTTAATAATATTATTTTTTGAATTTTTTCCAGTTTGAACATATAGAGCACGAGGGTATTCATATTTTTTTTGTATATCTGCAATCATGTCACAAAGTTCTAGGTCTCCCTTATAACTGCCAAAATTTAAATCAGAAATACCTAATGTATGAATATTTTTAGGTACACGCTTTGCAATATATTCAAGTTCTTTAGATAAACGCCCCTGACAAAATCTATTAACTTTAGTAACTAAATCTGATCCATCTACACAATATGTGCATTTAAAAGGACAGCCACGACTGGCTTGAATATAAGGATCTAGTCGGCCATCAAAAAATTTATCCATAAGACCTGTTAGATATGGAGACGGTATATCGTCAAGCTCTCTAGGTCTCTTAGCTGGTGCAGCAAAATGAAAAGTGCCATCTGACCCTTTAATAATACAAGCATCAATATATTTTTCAGAAATATTTTTTCTCATTTCTGTTCTATTTTTTTCTTGCAGAATACTTCCTACAATATTTGAAAAACCTACTTCACCTTCGAGTGGAACATAAACATCTACGTCAGGAAAATCCTTTAACCATTCCTCTTGATGAGATTTTATTCCTGGAATATTAGGTCCTCCCCAAATAGTTACTCCATTAGGGTTTTTATCATGAAACAAGTTAAACATCTCGTGCGATATATTTTGATTCCAACAGTAATTACTTAGACCAAGTACATCTGGGGGTGATTTAGTAATAGCCTGTTCTAAATCCTCAATATATTTAAATAACGTAACATCTACCTTAGGTCCAAAACACTTAATACAATAACTTCCTATATAACCTATATTAAGAGGGAAGGAATTTGTAGATATAGTAATCGTATCATAAGTAAGATCGCCCAAGTATATTTTTAGTGGTTTATTGCTCATAAATATAAATACTTATTTTTTTACAATGATAAATATCATTATAAACAGCCATTACTCTTATAATACTCTAAAAAAAATAACAATATGTTTCTCACCCTTCTTATATTCAAAAAAGATTTAGGCCCCTAAATTGAGTTGTCTTTGTTAAATTAAGAGTAAAATTCAAAATTTTAAGCCAGGCCCTTTCATGTATGGAGCAGACTCGTCTAGGGGCCACCTGGATCTTGCAGAAAAATTAATATTACTAATTAATTCTTTTTTAAATCTTTTTAATCCCGCCCAAGCTATCATCGCTGCATTATCACCGCAAAATTCTAGATCTGGAAATAAAGGATTAAAATTCATTTCTTTTGCTGCTTCTGTTAAGTTTTCCCTTATAGTTTTGTTTGCGGCAACACCCCCCGCAACCACAAAGTTAGAATTTTCTTTACCACCTTTGTTCAAAAACTGTTTCATAGCCACTTTAGTTTTTTTATATAAAATTTTATTTACAGTATGTTGAAAAGAAGCGGCTAAATCATATCTTAATTTAATATCGTTATTAATTTTTTTTGACTCCCTTAAAACTGCAGTTTTCAATCCTGCAAATGATAAATTACATCCAGCTTTATTTATTATTGGTTCAGGTAATTTATAAAAATTTTTATTGCCTAATTTAGAAAATTTTTCAACATTAGGGCCTCCTGGATAACCCAAGTTTAACATTTTAGCTGTTTTATCAAACGCCTCTCCTAGAGCATCATCTATCGTAGTTCCAAGCTGTTCGTAACAATTTACATCTTTGACTATCAAATATTGTGAGTGGCCACCTGAAATTAACAGAAGCAAATAGGGGAAATCTATTTTATTTTGTAGGCCCGGACTCAACGCATGCCCCTCAAGATGATTGACAGCCACAAAAGGTTTGTTAGAAAAAGTAGCAATTGATTTTCCTATATTCAGACCGACAGTTAAACAAACAATTAATCCTGGACCCGCAGTTGCCGCTATACCGTCTATTTGTTCAAGCGATAGTCTGCTATCTTTAATTGCTTTGTTGATAATAAAATCTATATTTTCCACATGTGCGCGAGCAGCTAGTTCAGGTACTACTCCTCCAAATTCCTTATGTTCTTCTATTTGGCTTGAAACAACATTAGACAATATGTTTGCAGTTCCACCGTTATTTTCTTGAATTACTGCAGCGGCTGTTTCATCACAACTAGTCTCAATTCCTAAAAATGTAAGTTTTTTTTCCATTTAAAATTATGAACAAAATATTAAGAATAGTATAAAATAAATTTGTCAAATATATAAACTAATAATGAAAAAAATTACAATTGGTGCCAGAGGAAGTAAATTATCCTTAGCCTATGTAGCTAAGGTAAAAGAACTTCTTTTAAAAAAAAACCATGATTTAAAAGAAGATAACATTATCATTAAATCTATTAAAACTTCAGGTGATATATTTCATGATAAAAAACTTTCAGAAATAGGGGGAAAAAATTTATTTTGTAAGGAAATTGAACAAAGACTTTTAAATAATAAAATCGATATAGCTATTCACTCGTTAAAAGATATGGAGTCAGAAGAAAATAATGATTTATTTATAGGCGCATACATAAAAAGAAATGACCCAAGGGATGTTTTTATTAGCACTAAATATCAAAATTTAAAAGAATTAAAAAAGGGTTCTTTAATTGGTTCAAGTTCCAGAAGGAGGGAGCTGCAATTAAAATTAATTAATCCAAATATTTTAATTTCAAATATTAGAGGAAATATTGATACGCGTATTAAAAAACTTCAAGAAGGTAAATTAGACGCAATAATTCTTGCCGCATCTGGAGTAAAAAGTTTAAATTTAGATAATAAGATTAGACAATTTTTTAATACCCAGGAAATGATACCAGCCGCCGGTCAAGGAGTAATAGCAGTTCAGTGCAGAAAAAATAATATTGAAATAAAAAATATTTTACAAAATATTAATAATAATGAAACCATGTATTGTGCTATAGCAGAAAAGGAGATGCTTAGAGCAATAGGTGGAGATTGTGATACAGCCGTCGGAAGCTTTGCAACTTTAGAAAAAGACACGATTAGATTAAGAGCTCAATTATTTTCAGATGATGGTAAGAAAAGTTTTGATTATGAGGAATTAGGAAACAAGAGTGATTATATTAAGATAGGAAAAAAAGTAGGAGAAAAAATTTTAAAACTAGCAGGAAAGTCATTTAAAAAATGAATATTTTAATAACCAGACCTTTAATTGATTCTGAAGACTTGATGGGAAAGCTTTTTTCTTTAGGCCACAAAATTATTAATATACCTACCTTAAAAATTATTTCTGGGAACATGAAGCCTATCGACCCAGGTGATTACGATGCGTTTATTTTTACAAGCGCAAATGCAATCAGAAATCTTAAAATTAAAAATTCAGATAAGAACAAATTATGTTTTTGTGTTGGTGCTATCACAGAAAAAATTGTCAGAAATTCTGGATATTTAAATACAATTTCTGCAGGTGGCACTGTCAATGCTTTAAAAAATTTAATAACTAATTCTGAAAAGATAAATGAAAAATCAAATATTGCATATTTTTGTGGGGATAATGTTTCTTCTGATTTAGATTTGGAGCTCAAAAAAGAGGGTTTTAAAATAAAAAAAATAGTAAATTATTTTTCAGAAAAAATTATTGAATTGAATGATGAAAATAAAAAAATAATAGAAAATAATCCTCCAGACACAATATTTGTTTATTCTTCAAGAAGTGCACAAAGCTTTACTGAAATAATCAAAAATTACTCTTTATTTCCATTAATGACAGAGTCTAAAGTTATGTGTATAAGTAAAAAAGTAGCAAATATTTTTACAGCAAATGGCTGGAAAAAAGTTGAAATTTTTAACTCAGGAGAGGAATTGTTAAAATTAAGGGAAAATAAATGATGAATATATTGGAAAATTTTAAAAATTTATTTTTAGATGTTTGGAAGGAAGGTGTATCTGGGGTTAACATTTCAGAAATTATAATAGCTTTAGCTATATTCATTTTCTTTCTTTTTTTGCGAGGAATTTTTTCTAAATTTGTTGTCAAAAGGTTAGAAAAATATGTTTCAAAAACTACAAACAAATTTGATAATTCTTTAGTCTTTTCAATGGAAGGACCTGCAAAGTTTTTTCCAATAGTTCTAGGTTTCTTTGTTTCCACAAGTTATTTATCAACTGAACATGGTGCCGTAGAATTAATTAATAGGTCTTTGATAACAATATTAATTTTTTGGACTTTTCATCAAATTATTGGCCCCTTGTCCGTTGTCATTAAATCTGTAGGAGGTCTACTTTCAAGAGATTTAATTAACTGGATTATAAAAGCTATAAAAGTTTTAATTTTAATTTTAGGTGCAGCGGCAGTTTTAGAACTCTGGGGAATAAAGATCGGACCAATCATTGCCGGATTAGGATTATTTGGAGTAGCTGTTGCCTTGGGAGCACAAGATTTATTTAAAAATTTAATTTCAGGCATATTAGTTTTAGTAGAAAGAAGATTCCAAGTTGGTGACTGGATTTATGTTGAAGGCGTGATTGAAGGAACGGTTGAAAGTATAGGGTTTAGATCAACGGTCGTAAGAAGATTTGACAAATCTCAAGCAACGATTCCAAACTTTCAATTTGCAGAAAATGCAGTGATTAATAACACACAAACCACAAACAGAAGAATTAATTGGATGATAGGATTAGAGTATAGAACTACTAGCGAACAATTAAACAACATAAAAAATCAAATTGAAAAATACATAAAAAATAGTGATGATTTCGTAAAATCTGAAAACACTATGCTTTCAGTTAAGGTAGATCAATTCGCTGCAAGCTCTATAGATATAAGATTAATATGTTTTACAAAAACTAAACAATTTCAAGAATGGCTTAACGTGAAAGATGTCCTTGCTATTGAGATAAAAAATATTGTTGAAAAAAATAAGGCATCTTTTGCATTTCCAAGCACATCAGTTTATGTGGAGAAAAATGGATGAAGTCAGTTTTAATTCTCTTTGACAATGTAATAGGACTTTATATTTGGGTCTTAATCATTAATGCAGTTGTTAGTTGGTTAGTAGCATTTAATGTTTTAAACACTAGCAATAGGTTTGTGTACTCCTTGCTGGACGTTTCTTACAAACTTACAGATCCACCACTAAATTTTATCAGAAGATATTTACCAAACTTAGGGACAATAGATATATCTCCAATAGTACTAATTTTAGTTTTAATGTTCTTAAGAAATTTAGTTTTTGAAATGTTTGCGCCCGGCTTATTTTAGATATGATTATAGATGGAAAAAAAGAAGCAGCAATTTTAAGAAATGAGGTAAAGAAAGAAAT
>MDSY01069573.1_pt1 | contig 11956 bp, 12 predicted proteins | sample 811131 | NCBI WGS metagenome assembly MDSY01 (sample SAMN05326643, study PRJNA326480) | marine metagenome | isolation source: seawater | place: Atlantic Ocean: South West | collected 2010
AAGTTCAAGGTGTTTTAGTATCTTTATATAGAAACTTCTAAAAAAATAGTCTAAACATTTTCAATGTCTAAAGTAGCAACAAGATTTGCTCCCTCTCCTACAGGAGCTCTCCATATCGGTGGTGTGAGAACTGCTTTATTTAACTGGCTATACTCAAAAAACAAAAAAGGAACTTTTCACTTAAGAATCGAAGATACAGATAAAGAAAGATCTAAAGATGAATATAAATTTCAAATTATTAAATCTTTAAAATGGATTGGTATAGAACATGATGGTGAAGAATATATTCAATCTACTAAAATTGAAGATCATGTGAAGATTGCCTATGAATTACTTAAAAGTGGTAATGCTTATAGATGTTATTGTTCAAATGAAGAAATAGAAAGTCAGAAAAAAAGAGCTAAACAAAAGAAGCTTCCCTATATTTATGACAGAAAGTGGAGAGACCTATCAGAGTCAGAAGCTCCAAAAAATATAAAGCCCGTTATTAGATTTAAAAGTAAAATTGAAGGTTCTTCTATTTTAAAAGATTTAGTGCAGGGTGATGTAGAGGTTGAAAATAATACTATAGAAGATTTTATAATTTTAAGGAATGATGGGACACCAACTTACAATTTGTCTGCAACAGTAGATGATCATCAAATGAATATGACACATATTATCAGAGGAGATGATCATAAAATAAATACATTTAAGCAAATGCAAATTTATTTAGCCATGAAATGGGACTTGCCCTCTTTTGCTCACATACCTTTAATACACACTATTGATGGTAAGAAACTATCTAAAAGAGATAATGCATCAACGTTAGATGATTACTCAAAAATTGGGATAATGCCTGACGCATTAAGAAACTATCTATTAAGACTTGGTTGGTCTTATAAAGATAAGGAAATATTTACATTAGAAGAAAGTATTAAACACTTTAACTTAGATGGAATTGGTAAATCACCTTCAAAATTAGATATAAAACGTATTTTATCAATTAATGAACACTATATTAAAACCATAGATGAGAATGAACTTTATAAACACCTTGTAACATACTGTGAATTATACAAAGAAAAAATTAGGTCTGACAAAGAAGAAAAGATTAAATCCTCACTATTGTTTCTTAAAAATAAGGCTAAAACTTTAGAGGATATTTATAATAATGCTAAATATATTATTTATGGTGAAGTAAATTTTGATCAGGAGGATTTAAAGCTTATTGATGATAAGGCAAAGAAAATCATATTTGACTTTAGTAAAAATTTAACTGATCTAAAGGTTCTAAGCAAAACAACATTAGAACCTGTAGTTAATAATCTTATAAAAACTAATAGGACAAATTTTAAAGGTGTAGGACAACCATTAAGAATAGCATTAACAGGATCAAAATTTGGCCCAGGTATTTATGACATAATTATATCTTTGGGTAAAGAGGAAGTAAAAAAAAGACTAAACAAGATATTGTAATAAAATTTTTGAAACTTTTTCAGAAGAAGATGTTTCAGATTTAATCATTTTAAGAGTTTTACATATGTCATCTAGTTGTGATTTCTGTAAATTTGGGTGACTAAGAAGATAATTTACGGAATTATATATTTCTTTTGCATTACATTCACTTTGTAACAATTCAGGAATAATTTCTTTATTATTTATAATATTTATAATGTTGGCAAATTTTATTTTAATTAAAGATTTCATAATCAAGTAATTAATCATATTTATTTTATAAATTATAATAGATGGTACATTTGCATTACAAATCTCAAGAGATACAGTTCCTGATTTTGCAACAGCAAACACTGAGTTTGATAAAATTTGAGACTTAATATTATCATCAGAAATTACTTGAAAGTTATTTAAGGAAGTTTTTTTAAAAAAGTTAACTATTGTTTCTTTATTTTTATCTGTGGCATGAAAAACATAAATATAATTGGACTTTTTATTCATTAATTTAATAAAATCATATAAGATTGGTAAGAGAACATTAATTTCAGATTCTCTGCTACCTGGAAATATAGATATAATTTTTTTATCTTTATTAATTAAATTAGATAAATCCATTTTATACTTTTTACTATATTCAAGTAATGGATGACCCACGAAAGTATTAGTAATATTTTCTTTGTCAAAATATTTTTTTTCGAAATGAAATAAAAGTAGCATGTGGTCTATAAAATTTTTAAATTTTTTGACTCTACCCTCACGCCATATCCAAACCTGGGGAGCTACATAATGAATTGTTTTAATACTATTATTAATTTTTTTAACTCTTTTGGCTACTCTAAGTGTAAAATCAGGGCTATCTATACTAAATAAAATATCTGGGTTAAATTTAATAATTTCATTTACAGTTATATCAATTCTATTTTTAATTTTAAATATGTTTAATAAAACGCTAGTAAAGCCTATATAAGTAATATCGTTTAGATTAAATATAGATTTGATACCTAAAGAATTTAAATACGATCCACCAACACAAGAATACTGGATATTGGCATTTCTTTGCTTTAATTTCGATATAACAGTTGATGCTAATTTGTCACCTGATGGCTCTCCGGTAAGTACAAATATTTTTTTCATATTATGTAGATAAATATTTTATTTCTATTTGCAAAATTTATACATTTAGATTTATCTAAAAATATATTTTGATTAGATTTTAATACTACTCCACTTAATCTTGATTTTTTACAATCTTTTAAGGTGTCAAGTCCAATAGTTGGCAAATCTGCCCGTAAATCCTGTTTTTTTTTAGGTAATTTAATCAGAATACCTCTGTGATTTTTTACAGTTTTTATTGATTGAAGCATTTTTTTCGTACCTTTAGCAGTTTCTTTTCCAACAATAATATTATTTCTTATAATTAAAGCCTGTGTATGATTGTGAGCATTTAACTTGTTTAACACCAAAATTCCTTTTTTAATTTCTTTTAAATCGTTTTTATCTGGTTTTACATTTGTATAAATACCTTTTTTTAATGTCAACTCAGGATTATAATAATTTGATTTTACAACTTTAATCTTATGTTCTCCTAAAATTTTTATTAATTCTTTAAATATTGCAGCGTCACCAAACCTTGATGCTTTAATAATTCTTGGAATATAGTAAGTGCCTTTTAAATCTAGCTTAATTGAAGAAATTTTTGGTTTGTCAATTTTACCAGCAAATAATACTTTGCTACATTTTTTTTTTTTAATAAGATTTAGGATTTTACCGAATTGACCTATACTTATAAAAAAATTATTTTTATCTTTTTTAAATTTGTTATTTTTAGTTAAATCTATAATAAAATACTTCTGTTTATTATTCTTAACTTTTTTCAGTATTTTTAATGGAAAATCTGTACTACCAAGAAATAAACCTATCATTTTATTTTGAAAAAGGAGTACAAATTGGACGTTTTTTATCTTTAACTATAAATTGAATAACCTCTTCAACCAATAAGTTATTTTTATAATCCCCATTCATCTTATTTAAATTTTCTGTTAATTGTTCTGTTTTAAAAATTTCTTTATAAGCCTCTGTTAACGATAAGATTACTTTATTAGGTATATCTTTACGCCTTAATCCAATTAAATTTATTCCAGATAGATAATTTCTATTACCTAATGACAAACCATAAGGTATTACATCTTTTTCAACACCCGTCATTCCACCTATCATTGCCATTTTACCAATTCTTGTAAATTGCTGGACAGCCGAATTTCCTCCTAAGATGACACCATCCCCTAATTTAGCATGTCCTGCTATAGCAGCATTATTTGCTATAATTACATCATTTCCAATAATACAGTCATGTGCGATATGCGAAGAGACCATTAATAGACAGTTACTGCCTATTAAAGTTTTTCCCCCACCACCTTTTGTTCCTGGGTTTATACTTACGTACTCTCTAATCTTATTGTTATCACCAATAATAAGATTAGTTTTTTCACCATCATACTTTAAGTCTTGTGGATCATTTCCGATTGAAGCAAATGGATATATTATATTTTCTTTACCAATTATTGTATTACCTGAAATACTAACATGAGAATGAATTTTTGAATTTTTACCAATCTCAACATTTGGACCTATTACAGTATACGGACCAACTTCTACATTATTAGAAATTTTTGCTTTAGAATCAATTATAGCAGTCTTATGAATCATTTGTTATTTCTTATAAAATTCTTTAAATCTTTGGCAGGATAACCCATTACTTTAGAGTTATCTTCAATGTTTTTTATTACTCCACTTCCACCAGCAATATGAACATTGTTCCCAATTTTTAAATGTCCAGAAATCCCTGCTTGACCACCAATCATTATATTATCTCCCAAAGTCGAGCTACCAGCAAATCCAACTTGACCAGCAATAATACAATTGTTACCAATCTTATTATTATGAGCTATGTGTACTTGGTTATCTATAAAGGTATTTTTGCCAATAACTGTATTAGATAGTGACCCTCTATCTATTGTGGCACCACAACCAATTTCAACATTATCTTCAATTATAACTATACCTATGTGTGGGTACCTAATATTTTTTATTTTGTTTGGAAAAAAACCAAAACCTTTTTTTCCAATAACGCAACCATCTAAAATATTTACATTATCTTTTATAATAGTTTTTCTTATAATTGTATTAGAACCAATCGAACAATTATTTCCAATAATAACATTGCTTTCGATTATAGAATTGTGACCTATTATACAATTCTCACCAATAGTAACTTTTTTTCCAATTAAAACATTTTTACCAAATTTAACTTTATTTTTATAAGAAGTATCGGAAATTAAATCTACATTTTGATCAAAATCATCGATTGTTGAGTTGGGATAAAAAACTTTAGTTACTTTAGCAGTTGCAATTAGTACATTTTCAACAATTATAGGTTTACAATTATCTGGTAAGATATGGATTAAGTTTTTAGTAGTAATACAAAAAGATGCTTTAGTTTTAGATGCTAAAGATTCATATTTTTTAGAATGAAAAAAAGTAATATCATTTCTATCGGAAGATCCAAGATTGTTGATATTGATTATCTCATCTTTATTGTATTGTTCATCATTATCAATATTACTTAGTAATAACAATTGTTCTATTTTATAGGGACCTTGGTTTATAAAAAAAGGATTAGTCATTAATAAAGTTTATTTACCAAAGTTTTTAGTAATTAGTTATCAAGAATTATTACTAATTATTTTCGATCAACTATACTTGCAGACCACTGTGCATCAGCCATTTTTTTACCTTCAACAAAAGCTTCACCCTTATATTTCCATACTTTTCCATGGGATCTGGTAGCTTCTATGTTTAGTTCTAGCTTACAATCTGGTATTACTGGATTTCTAAATCTTGCCTTTTCAATACCCATTAAAAAAACAAGTTTATTAGCATAGGTTTCTTTATCTAAGCCAGCGGCCGTTAATGCAGCGGCAGCTTGACCAAAAGCTTCAACAATCAAAACACCTGGCATTACGGGGTTTTCTGGAAAATGGCCTTGAACAAAAAAACTACTCTTTCTAACGTTGACTATAGCTGTTGCTGAAAAAAGCTTTTTAATATTTGTTAGCTCATCTATTAATAACATTGGTTCACGGTGAGGCAATAAATCAATTATTTGTTTTTTATTTAAAGTATTGTTCATTTTAGAATTATTATAATTTAATATTTTTTATCTTTGCGTCTAGAGCTTTAAGAATATCTGCAGTTATATCAAGTGCACTTTTTCCTATAAGAACATTTTCTTTACGTAATATGTAATCAACAGAATTTTTTGTCGAGTACTCTGTCAATATTGAAATCAAATTATCTATTAATTTTTTTTGAGATTCTATCTTTTTTTTTTGTAAATCTTTGACAGCTTCATTTTTTTTTATATTAAATTCGTTTATTTTTTTTTTAAATTCATTCAATTTAACTAAATAATCACTCTCATTCAAAATATCTTTTTGAGAGATTAATTTAGACTCCTCATTTTTTAAATTAGTTTGCAACTTTTTAAAATTTTTAGTGTTTGAATTATTAATTTTTTCTATTTGTAATTTAATAGATTTTCCAGCTAATGAATTGTTCATTAAAAAATTAATATCAATATGTAATATTTTTTCTGCAGAAAAAACACTATTTGTTAATAAAATAGAAAATAATAAAAAAAATTTTAGTTTTTTAAGATATGACATTAAAAAGTAGTTCCTAAATTAAATCTAAATGTTTCTGTTGTGTCTGTAGAATTTTTAGTAATTGGTGCTGATATAGAAAAGTTGAGGGGGCCTATGGGTGTGAATACATCTACAGCTACACCAGTAGCACTTCTAATCTTAGAAGCATCATCGATCGAGCTATCATAATCAATGCCCCAGACATTAGCAGCATCAATAAAAAAGGAAACATCTGTGTTTTGAAATGTGGGTAATAAATTTGGCAATGTAGCATTAAAATTCACTGCGGACATATAATTACCTCCAATATAATCATTTTTTTCTATAGGACCTATTTTACCAGCTTCAAAGCCTCTTAACTTATGTGCAGGCACGTAAAGCCTTTTTGAAATCCGAACATCTTTGTCACCAAGTGTGTTAACTGCTTTTCCAAAAAAACTAATTTTTGTTACTACCTCAGAAAATTTTTTGTATTTAGAAGTATCAAGAGCATTAACTATTTCGTAATTATTAGAAATTATTGGTAATTCTTGGTAAAAAGTATTTCTAAATCCTTCTTCAGGTCTGTATCTATTGTCCCTGAGGTCATAATCTATAGAATAATTTAAATAAGTATCAAAATAGTTATCATCTTGTTTTTTTAATGCAGCAGATGCTGTACTTGTTGTTTCTAGTTTTTCGTAAGCCGTACTTATTTCTGGTCTTAAATAAATATTTTCATACTGTTCAAAGCCTGTTCCAATTGAAAAGCCTAATTCCGTAGTTTTATAACCAAAATCTGCAATATTATCTGTTGTAACACTCTGAACAGAAGTAAATAATGAGTTATCTGTATTATTAAAATTTGGCTTTTCATAAGTAAACTTTCCTTTAAGCGACTTTTTTGAAATTTTAAGATTTGTGTCTAATTTAATTCCTTTTCCTAAAAAATTATTTTCTTTAATCCCACCCCCAAAAGATCCTCCAGAAGTACCAACACCTGCGCCTAAAGAAATTTCACCAGTTGGTTTTTCTTCAACTTCAATATTAATAACTTTTAAATTTGGACTTGATCCTTCTATTATTGTGGGCTCAACTTTTGCAAAAATATTACGCGATTTAATTTTATTAATAGATTTATTAAATAAAATTTCATTATAGGGATCACCTTCATCGACTATAAATGAGTTACGAATAACCTCCTCGATAGTAAATTCATTACCCAATATATTAATTTTTTCAACATAGAATTTATCTGAGTCATCTAATGTAATTTCTATATCTAGTTTATTATTGTCAATAATTGTTTCAGAGAGGTTTGCATTAATAAATTCATATTGCTTTGATGAAGCGATTTTATCAACTTCTCTTAAAACTTTTTCAATTTTGTTTAGTGAATAATCCTTACCCTTTAGCTTATCAAGTTTATCATTTATATCGGCAAAATATTTCTTATTATATTCTTCAGATAGTTTTAAATCTAACTTATTAAACTTAAATTTATTACCTGAATTAATAGTAAAGATTAAATTAAAATTTCCATCATTTGTAAATTCTACAAACGAGTTTGTCACATTAACATTGTAAAAACCCTTATTCTTATAATAGTTTGTAAGAAGTCTTTTATCTAATTCTATTCTTTCATAATTAAGATAAACAGACTGTGACAAAAATTTCCAAAATCTTGATTCCTCTGAAGTAATTACATTTGTTAATTTTCTATCTTTAACTTTTTTATCTCCTAAAAAAAATATTTCTTTAATTTTAGCCTTAGTTCCTAACTTAATGTCATAAATCAAATCAATTGAATTCTTTTCTTCATTAAGAATTGACTTACTTTCAATTTCTGAAAAATAGTAACCATTTGCCTTGATAATATTTCTTATCAAATTTATATCAGATAAAAACTTTTTTTGAATAAATGGACTAGAGTTCTTTAAAGATAATTTTTCAATTATAAATTCATTTAATTTACTACTTTTAATTCCATTAATTTCTAAATTATCAATAATAGGGTTTTCAACAACATTTATGTTGAGCACTGAACTTTCGATACTAATGTTAACATTTTTGAAAAAATTTGTTTCATATATATTTTTCAAAACATCATTAAGATTTTCAGCATTATAGTCTTCTTTTAAACTGATCTCTCCAAAAACTATAATTGACTCATCAGAAATTCTTTTATTACCAGAAATCTTAATATCGTTAATAATCTCCGCAGATAAAATAGAAGAAATAAAAAACATCAGGTAACAAATAATAAATATTTTTTTTATCATACGAGCTTTATATATGTAACGATCTAATTTTTAAACGTACATATTCATTTAAACGCTTAATTTCTTCTATATTTTTAGGCTTAATCTTTTTAAAACGAGTAAAATCATTATTTTTGAGACTTTTCATTAGAGTTCTTGATATATCTAAAAATTTAATTTCATTATTAATAAACATTTTTACTAGAGTGTCATTTGCAGCAACAATTACTGTTTCAAATAAAGAATGGCTTTCAGGTAGTGTGTTTAAGATTTGTGTCACAGGAAACTTTTTTGGATTAATTTTTTCAAAATTTAGATTATTAATAACTGAAAAATCTAATTCCTTTGTTTTAATCGCTCTTCCTTGATCGTATAATGAGTTAAATATTGGAATAGTCATATTTGTATCATGTATTAATATTTTTGTGACACCGTTTTTAAACTTAACTAGTGCATGAACATATGATTTTGGATGCACAAGGATATTCAATTTATTATATCTTATATTAAAAATTTTATTTGCTTCGATAACTTCAAAAACTTTGTTCATCATAGTCGCTGAATCAATTGTAATTTTTTTTCCCATTTTCCAATTGGGATGCTTTAAGGCAGACTTAAGTGTAATCGATTTAAACTTATTTAGAGGATATTTTTGAAAAGGACCACCAGAAGCAGTAAGGTAAACTTTCTCGATATTATTATTTTTCAAACCACCCAACAACGAATAAATAGAATAATGCTCTGAATCAATAGGAATAAATTTAGTTTTATTTTTAAATAATTCTTTTTCAATTAATGTCCAAGCACATATTAATGACTCCTTATTGGCTATAGCGATTTTTTTTGTGTATTTAATAACCTTTAAAGTAGGTTCCAAACCATCAAGACCAGATATAGCACTAATTGTATAATCAATTTTTCTATTTCTAAAGATTTTTTTTAGCGAATTATAATTGTTGTAAATATTAATTTTTTTTTTATTTAAAAGTTTTTTTAAATAATTAAACTTTTCAAAATCTGTTATAATAACATTTTTAACATTAAAATATTTTATTTGTCTTAAAAGTTCTTTAATATTTTTATTTACAACTAAAAGTGAAATTTCAATATTTCTTTTATCTTTTTTTAAAATATTAATTAAGTTTTTACCAATTGATCCTGATGAACCTAAGATAGCTATTTTTTTTTTCATATTAAATAATATAGTTAAAAAAGATGAAACCACACGGTATTACAAAAATAATTCCATCTATTCTATCTAAAACACCACCATGACCTGGGAGTAGGTTGCTTGTGTCTTTAACATTAGCTTTTCGCTTTATAAAGGAAATAATTAAATCGCCTAATTGTGAAATTAAAGAAATAAATAGAGTATACAAAACAAAGTTTAAAATAGAATACTGACCTAGATGTAAATAGTTAAAAAAAAATGGAATTAAAAAAAGGGAGAAAATAAAAGAACCTATCGAACCTGATATAGTTTTTTTTGGACTAATTTTAGTTAATTTTTTCCCCTTAAAAGTTTTACCAACAACAAGGCCGCCTATATCTGTCATGATTGAAATTGATATTGTGAATAATAATCCTATATACAATTGAGATAAATTTATTTTGCTTGCTATAATTATAACAATTATGAATGATAAGTATATTAACGACGTTGACTTAAAAATGAATCTTAAGGCAATATTTTTGTAATTATTTTTTTTATAAATTTTTACGATCAAAGAATTAAACTCAATCCAAGATAAAATTCCTATAACTATAAGAGATAATATTAATACATAATTATAAAAGTGCATTAGAATAAATAAAGTAAATAAAAGAAAAGATGTGATTATTCTCTTTTTTAATTCTGATGACATTATATTGACCCAAAGTTTCTTTTTAATAATCTAAATTTGTTTAAAATTTTTATATAATCTTTTTTTTTAAAATCCGGCCAAAGTTTTTTTTCAAAGAAAATTTCTGTATACGCTAACTGCCATAATAGAAAATTACTAAATCTATTTGTGTTACCTGTTCTAATTAATAGATCTGGATTAGGTATTCCTTTTGTATATAAATTTTCTTCAATATTTTTTTCTGTTATTTTTGAATTATTTTTTATAATTAACTTTATTGCATTTATAATTTCTTCTTTAGATCCATAATTTAAGGCAAGGTTAATTTGTAAACCTTTATTTTTATAAGTTTTTTTTTCAGACTCTTGTAATATTTTTTGCAATTTATTTGAAAATTTTTTTTTATTACCTAAAACTTTTAGTTTTATCTTGTTTTCTATTAAATTTTCAATTTTTTTAATCAAAAAACTTTCAAGTAACTTAAATAAAAAAGATATTTCTTTTTTTGGTCTTTTCCAGTTTTCAGTTGAAAATGTATAGAGTGTTAAATAGCTTATCTTTTGATTAATGGTTTCTTCTATAATTTGTTCTACCGTATCAATGCCTGACCTGTGACCTAAATTACGTGAACCTTTATTTTTAACACCCCATCTACCGTTTCCATCCATAATAATGGCAACGTGTTTAATTGGGTTCATATTGTCATAATTTCTTTTTCTTTAAACTCAACCTTGTCATCAATTTTTTTTATATGATCATCTGTAAAAGTCTGAACAATCTTCTCATATTTTTTTTCTTCGTCTTCACCAATATCTTTATTTTTAAGCAGATTTTTAAGATCATCATTTGCTTCTCTTCTTACATTCCTAATTGAAACTTTACATTTTTCGCCCATAGACTTAATAACTTTCTTCATTTCTCCTCTACGTTCTTCACTTAAATCTGGTACTGGCAATCTAATAAGTTGACCATCAATTTGTGGATTGAGACCCAACTCAGATTTTTTTATAGCAGAGTCAATTAGAGTAACATTATTTAAATCCCATACTTGGATATTGATCATTCTTGATTCTGGTGTGGTAATACTTGCTATTTGATTTATTGGCATAGGCTGGCCATAAACATCAACTTTAATTAAATCAAGCATACTGGCATTAGCTCTGCCAGTTCTTAGTGAAGTTAACTCTTTAGCAAAAACTTCAATGGTTTTGTCCATCTTATTACTATACGTTTTTTCATTAAACATCTATTCGCCAATTTTCAATCTATAAAAATCTTTAATCTTCAAATCAGTAATACTAAGTTCTTTTACAATATCTTTCACCTTTTTTTTAGGCTCCATAACCCAAGCCTGAGATAGTAATGCATTTTCTTCTTTAAATTTATTAATTTTACCTAAGCTAATTTTTTGAGCTATCTCCTCTGGTTTTCCTGAGGTTTTTAACTCTTCTGAAATAAGTTCTTGTTCTTTTTTTAAAACATTTTCATCTATTGAATTTGGTTCTAAAGCTAAAGGGTTTGAAGCAGCAACATGCATTGCTAGTTGTTTGCCAAATGATTTGATTGTATCAGAAGAATCTTGGGTCTCAAGAGATACAACTACAGCCAATTTAGACAAGTTATCTTTTACAACTGTATGTAGGTAATTAAAATTTTTAGTACCAGAATTATTGAATGTTTTAACCCTACCTATTGTAATTTTTTCACCCATCTTAGCAATTAATGCAACAAG
>MDSY01088523.1_pt1 | contig 11956 bp, 23 predicted proteins | sample 811131 | NCBI WGS metagenome assembly MDSY01 (sample SAMN05326643, study PRJNA326480) | marine metagenome | isolation source: seawater | place: Atlantic Ocean: South West | collected 2010
ATGAGAGAATCAAGCGACACTTACTTAGAGTATGATATGTTTAGTATTAATGATAAAAATAGAAACCAAATATTAGTACCACCGGGTTTTGCTAATGGTCATTTAGTAATGAGTGATTTTGGGATATTTAGTTATAAACAGTCAACATTATATGGAGGAGCTAAAGAACAATTTACAGTAAAATGGAATGATCCGAAGTTAAATATCCCTTGGCCTATTGATAATCCTATATTATCTTCCCGAGATAAAAACGCAAAACTACTATGAAAGAAAACGTATTAATAACAGGAGGAGCTGGTTATCTAGGATCAGTACTAGCTGAAGTTTTACTAGATGAAGGTTATAATGTAACTGTATTTGATAATTTGATGTATAAGCAAACATCATTACTACATTTATGTGATGATAAAAACTTTAGTTTTGTTAAAGGGGATGTTACTAATAAAAAAGAATTTTTACCTCAAATAGTTAATCATGATATTATAATACCTTTAGCAGCTATAGTAGGAGCGCCTGCATGTGACGCAAATAAAGATTTAGCAACAGCTATTAATTATGGGCAAATACAATTTATAGTAGATAATTTAAATGAAGATCAAAAATTGATTATGCCTAATACTAATAGTCAATATGGTAGTTCTACTGAAGTAATAACTGAAGATAGCCCATTTAACCCTTTATCACATTATGCTGTTACTAAATGTAAAGCAGAAGAATATATTATGATGTGGGGTAATGGTATATGTTTAAGATTAGCTACTGTATTTGGTTCATCTCCTAGAATGCGTACTGATTTATTAGTAAATGATTTTGTGTATAAAACAATAACTGAAGGATGTTTAGTATTATTTCAATCTAAATTTAAACGAAATTATATACATGTAAGAGATATAGCATATACCTTTTTACATTGTATTGAAAATTATGATACTTTAAATGGTGAAGTTTTTAATGTAGGATTATCTGATGCTAATTTAAATAAAAAAGAATTAGCGGAAACTATTAAAAAATATGTTCCGGAATTAGTAATTATCGAAAATGAGTTTTCTACGGATAAAGATAATAGAAATTACATAGTATCTAATGATAAGTTAGAAACTACAGGTTGGAAACCAAGATATACTATTGAAGATGGGATTAATGAGTTAATGCTAGCTTATAAGATGATAATTACAGATAATAATAAAAAATATACAAACTTATAATATGAAAATATTAATTACAGGATCTACAGGGTTTGTAGGTAAACATTTAGTCAAGAGATTAAAAAAAGAAAAACATGAAGTTGTTGAAATTAATTCAACTAACTTTACTAGTATGTGGAATTTAGAAAAAAACTCTATTGATGTAATTGTACATTTAGCAGTAAAAACCGAAGCAGGAGGATATTGCCAAAACCACCCAGGAGAACAATGGATTATTAATAATAGTATTAATTCTGATATGTTAGCGTATTGGGCTGATAATCAACAAAGAGCACATATGGTTACGTTTGGTTCATCTTGTGGTTATAGTGATGATGTTACAAAGTCTGAAGATAATTATTTAAAGGGTGAACCAGAAACAGGATATCAAGTATATGGTATGGTTAAACGTAATTTACTAGTAGGATTACAAGCTCTTAAGCAAGAATTTTATATGACTTATAATTATTTAATTCCCTCTGTATTTTATGGTCCTAACTATAATTTAAATGATAAACATTTTATATTTGATTTAATTAGAAAAATAGTTACAGCTAAAGAATTAGGTTATAATGTTACTTTATGGGGAGATGGTACACAAGAAAGAGAATTAATTTATATAGACGATGCTATTGATTTAATAATAGCCTGTATTAATAATACTGAATCCCCTACAATGTTCAATTTATCATCAGGAAATACTGTTAAGTTAAAAGATTATGCTCAAATTATATGTGATATAGTTGGGTTTGATTTTGACAAAATTATATGGGATACAAACCAATTTGTTGGGTCACCAAGTAAAAAATTAGTTAATACTCATTTAAAAGACTTTAAATTTACTCCTTTAAAAAAAGGAATTAAAAAAACAATAAAATATTATGAAGATTGCATCCGTAACGGTAAATAGAAATGATGGTTATAAAGATTTTGAAAGAGGATTAATCCATTTTAAATCAATGGTTGATACTTTTGATGAAGTTAATTATGTAGATTGGAATTCTGAAAAGGGATCCTTTATATGGGAGATTGAAAATAAATTACCTAAAAAGGGTAAAATAAATCACTACTGCATATCACCAAATATAGTAAATCAAATAATATTTGATCAAAGTGCTCAAAAGTGTAATGAATCTATAAGTAGAAATATTGCAATTAAAAGAAGTAATGCTGATTGGATTGTATCTACTAATATAGATGTAATTCCACCTACTAGAAGAGAAATAAAAAATTTAATAAAAGATTTAAATATAAATACTTTTTATACTATATCAAGAAGAGAAGCACCTAAAGAAATTATAAAAGCTAATTCTAAATCAATAAAAGAATTAAGAGAATCACTTATAAACATCCCAGCTCGGCATTTTCCAGCTAAAGTTACTCCTAATGATGAGTATAGTTTAATTAATTGCTGTGGGGATTTCCAAATAGCACATAGAAGTGTTTGGGAGAAAATTAAAGGATTTGAGGAAGAAATGATTTATGCCTGTTTTGTAGATACCAATGTACAAAAGAAAGCAATACTCAATGGTTTTAATTTGGAAGTTAAATACGAACCAGCAATTTATCATATGGAGCATGGAGCATATTTTACAAAAGAAGATGGAACAAGAATACAAGATAATAAAAATATTGGAGCTTATAAAGGAGACAATAAAGCTTATAATGATGTTTGGGATTGGGTTGAAAATTTTAATAAATCAAAAAATACAAAAGATTGGGGATTAGGTCAAGTAGATATTGAAGTAGAAGTCATTTAATAATATTTATAAATGAACCTTTTAAAACATTATACTATGGAAGACAAAGTAACTCGTGAAGTAGAAAATATAAAAGATCCAACAACTCTTATTGAAATTGTTTATAACGATAGCTCAGATTTAAAAAAATTAGCAACAAGGGAAGAATTTAGAAATTTTATTATTGAAGATAGTTTAAAAACTATAGAAGAAGCTATTAATAATAATTTGGTTAAGGTTGAATTATTTAATATATATAATTTATCTCTAGTAATAGAATTAGAAAGAAAAAATTTTAAAAATGTTTTAAATAATATTATTAAACATTATGTTGAAATAGAAGATTATGAAACCTGTGATTATATAAAAAAATTAATAAATGACATACAAAGTTTATCCAAAAAAAAGTAAAGAAATTATCATGACTTTTGATGCTGATAGTTTAGAAAGAGCAATCATATTTGCTAGTCAGATAAAACAATTAAGTAAGGAAGAATTTTTAAAATTATTTATAGTAAAAGAATTCAATAATGGAAAATGAATTTGATGGTGCTGATGATTTAAATAATTTATTTAAAGAAATACTTGGGTCTAATGTTATAATTAAAGATAATGTGGATATTTCTGATGAAAGTGTGTTTTGTTTAATTGTAAATAAATTAGATAATTCTCACAAAGATGATGAGTCACTATTTGAATTATCAGGAATAGATTTAACAAAAACTAAAAATAATTTATGGTTAGTAATTGAATCCCTATTAAAACTACAGTATGGAGAATCATCATTTGATTTAATAATGTGGTGGATTTTAGATAGATTTAATCCAGATGGAAAAATAGTACCTTTTGAAGGTGAAGATGGTAAAACTTATTCTATAATAACAGCAAAAGATTTATACCATTTTACAAGACATAGATCTCCTTTGTAATGTCTGGGGCAAATGACTTATGTCAAAACTGTGGCCTATGTTGTGATGGAACTTTATTCCATAACTTCAATATTCAAAAAGAAGAATACCATTTATTTTCTCCAAAAAACATAGATTCTTTTGGAAATGTTTCTCAACCATGCGAGCATTTTGATAGTTGTGGTGATTGTAAAATTTATAAAAATCGTCCTAGGGTTTGTTTTAAATATAAATGCTCTGTTATAAATTCATTCGAACAAGGCAATTTATCATTTGATGATTCGCTTAAACATATACAATTTATGAAAAATAACAAAAATAATAAATCAAAAATTTGGGAATTTCTCCATTCATTAAATGATTTAAATAAAAAGAAATAATTAATATAACTTGGATTTTCCAAAAATAATTCGTATATTCCCTCGATTAAATTAAGGTTACGAATAATTATAACTATGATAAAAGAAAAAATAAAAATGATACCTTGTATTGCTTGTGGAACTCCTATGCCCGAGTTAAGATTAACTAAATTTGGTTATAAATTTTGTGTTAATTGCTCAACAGTAGGATCATATAAAGCAGTAAGTACAACTAATGGTAGTGGTGATCATACATGGAATGATATTCAGATAATGACCCCTGAACAATATGACAGTTATGAACGTAATGAAAAAAGTTCATCTAAAGTATTAAAAGATTTAAATAAAAGTAAAGAGTAGTATGCCAAAAGCAAGACCATTAAGTAAAGAACTTATTGTTGCGGCTATGAATAAAACAAAATCAAATAGAGCAGCAGCTAGATATTTGAATTGTTCATACCAACATTATAAAAAATGGGCTAAACTATATGAAAGTAAAACTCATGAGAATTTATTTGAACAACATAAAAACCAATGTGGTAAAGGCATACCTAAATTTCTTAGAAGTAAAGGAAAAGAACCAGCTTTAATTGATATTATTGAAGGTAGAGTAGATGCATCGTCATTTTCCCCTGATAAGATAAAATATAGGTTAATAACTGAAGGTCATTTATTAGAAGAATGTGCTGTATGTGGGTTTAATGAACGTAGAGTATCTGATTATAAAATGCCTTTATTATTAAACTTTAAAGACGGAAATAAAAAAAATTATAGGAAAGAAAATATAGAATTATTATGTTATAATCATTATTTTTTGACAGTAGGAGATATATTCTCAGACAAACAAATTAAAGGAATAGAAGATCATGTTCCTGTTAATCAAAGTGAAGTTGAGTGGGAGTTAGATGATTACCAAAGACAAAGATTAATTGAATTAGGTTTAGATAAAAAAGAAGATGATGGTTTAGATATAATTTCATATACATAACATGGCAAAAAAAACAAGAAATATTAAAAGAAAAAAACATGATCAGATTGTAAATGATTATGATAAAATTAAATCTAGACATTTAGAAAAATTAGCTAATAAGATTCTAAAAGATGAAGAAAAAAGAGATAATTTAAGATCAAAGAATATAAACGGGGATTTTTGGGAAAAATTTTAAGATGGCACAGTATATAGAAGTAAATAATACAAAAGAATTTGAACAAATGATTATAGATAAAAATTTATCTATATCAAAGGGAATTGTTGAAGGAATTTTAAAAAATCTAATTGGAAAAAGGAAAAACATTCATGTATTAGAAATTTATATAAAAGATGAAGATTCCACAGTAGATGTAACATGTCATAGAGATGATTTTATTGATACATTAGAAGAAAATTTACAAACTCACATATATCATGAAGATTATGAAGCATGTTCTGGTATCCAAAAAGCAATTAAATATTTAAAAGAAGAATAATATGAAAAAATTAGATAGTATAACAACTGTATTATTATTTGCATTAGCCTTATTTTCACTAATGGCTTTTACAACGATTAAAAATGTAATAAAACCAGCTGTAAAGTTAGAATCACAACCTATTATTAAAATACCTATTACTCCTTTAATAATAGAATCTATTAATATTATACCAACTTCCCACCAACAGTTTTTAGATGCTATGGGTCATAGAGAATCATCTAATAATTATAAAGCTGTTAACAAATATGGTTATATGGGTAAGTATCAATTTGGTAGATCAACACTTAAAACATTAAGGATAAATGTATCTAAAACGGAATTTATAAATGATCCTGCATTACAAGAACAAGCAATGCATTTATTGTTAAAATATAATCAGAAAAAATTAAAACGTTATATTAACAAATATGATGGTAAAATAGTAAATAATATACTAGTAACAGAATCAGGATTATTAGCTGCTGCTCATTTAGGTGGTGCAGGTAGTGTTAAAAAGTGGTTTAGAACTGGTAAAATAAGAAAAGATGGAAATGGGGTTAAAATTACTTCTTACATGAAAACCTTTGGAGGTTATAACTTAAATTTATAAGTTTATATTTATAATAAAATGGCAAAATTAATATCATCCAATTATGCTAAGTCTAAAAGGAAAAAAAGACCAGGCATTCATGCAAAAACCAAAACATCTAAAACTAAAAATAGTGTAAATTATAAAAAAGCATATAGGGGACAAGGAAAACCATGATTGAAGATAAAAACCAACAATTTAGGGGAGCAGGAGATGTTGTAGAATATATAACAGAAATATCTGGAATAAAATATTTAATGAAGAGGGTATATGGAAAACAAGATTGTGGATGTAGTGAAAGACAAAAGAAATTAAATAAAATGGTACCCTTCAACCCAGAAATAGATTTTAGTGACCTAGCAATCCGAATTGAGGAAAGTTAAAATAATAATAAAAATGAGTAATATTTTAAACCCAAAAAAATTGTTTGACGAATTAACATTTACAGATATATTTGAAACTTTTGATGATGAGTATTTAATTACACTAGCAGGTAAAAACCCAGAACAGTTAAAAAGAATGTGTGTATTTTTAAGTTTAGATTTACAAATGCTAAAAGAAAAATACAAAATAACCGATAAAAAAGAAATGAATTGAAAAAAATACTAATAGTACTCGTCCTTATATTATCCTCATGTAGAGCATATCAATTACAACAGACAGATAAATGTTGTGATACAGAAGTAATTTATCTAGAAGATGTTAAATCTGGAACTACAGTCTTTTCAGCTTTAGATTTTAAAACCATTACATTAGACTTTAGACCAAGTTTTTACAGAAGTTCTGATTTGTATTGGTATCATAATTATGGGTACATGGGTTCAAGACCATTATGGATGGATTTTGATTTTCATTTCGGTAATTACTATTCTTTTTATAGTCCTTATTATTCTTTTAATAGACCTTGGAATTATTGGGATTGGTATATGAGACCTTGGAGACCATATCAACATAATCAATGGGCTTGGAATAATGGACCATTTAATAATCAAGGGTATAATGTTGTTTGGAATTCAGGTAGACAAAATAATAATGTAGCTTATATTAACGGTCCTAGAGGAAATAGAAATAATATAATTAGTAATAATATAGAAAATAGAATTGTAAATAATAAATCAAGAGTAGTTGTTAATAAACCATTAGTTAATGATCCAAACTTTGTAATTGAAGAAGATGGAGTACGATGGTTTTCAAGTTCAAAACCAGTTATTAATAAACCTGTAATAAATAAAACAAAACCTGTACGTAATAATAATAAACCCATTATAAGAAATAATAACAGACCAATACATAATAATTCGAGACCGGCATATAACAACTCACGACCAGCTATAAACAATAATTCAAGATCAAGCAATAATTCAAGATCTACTACAGTAACTAAAAGTAGAGGTGGTAAAAATAATTAAAGATTTCCGCATAAATATTTGGTTACCCGAGGGAGTTTTCGTATATTTACCACGTAAATAATGAGAAAAAAACGAATATTATACTTACATGGTTTAGAAAGTCCACAAGGTGGAGCAAAAGTTGACTTCTTAGCAACTAAATGTTTTGTCCATGCACCTTCTTTAGATTACACTAGAAATGACATATTTTCATTTTTATTAAAAACTATAGATGAATTTCAACCTGATTTAATTATTGGATCTAGTATGGGTGGATATGCAGCTTATGTATTAGGAGGTCTTTACCAATTACCAGTATTAGCATTTAATCCTGCATTACATAGTAGAACAATTGAGCCTAATTTTCCAAAATTTGCTAAATATCACATACCTAGTGAATTAACAATTGTTATTGGTAAACAAGATAATATTGTTGATGGAAATAGAACATTAGATTACTTAAAAGATCATATTCAAGATAAAACAGTTAATTACAAAGTTGAACATGTTGAAGAAATGGGCCACAGAATCCCACTTCAAGTGTTTACTGATATGTATAATAAAATATGAGTTTCAATTTAACAAAATATTTCAGAAATCAGTATTTGAATGAAATAGAAATACCAAAAAATGTTTGGAAACCTTTATCATCTAATGATCTTAAAAGTTTAGAAGATGATGTTCTTGATTTAATTCAAAATGCTTATGGTCCTATAGGTGGTCATCCTAACTATAAATCAGTTAGTGATTTAGCAGGATCAGATTATCAAGTTATTGATTTAGATGATGATGATAAAATAGATGCGGTTACTGTAAGTAAAAACAGAACAGGGGGTATAAAGCATGTTGGTTTAGGACATGATGGTACAAAACCAGCTAAAAGAGGTTCAATAGGTCATACTATTAATCAATTAGATAAACCATCAAATTATATTGAGGCATCAGGTAAAATGGCTGATATACTACAAAATGCTAATGTATCTCAAGTTAAAGATGGAGAAATAATTAAAAAAGCACTTAAAGGAAAAGATATAAAATTATATGGTGATGGATCATATGAAAGGAAGTTAGGTGGTAAAGTATTTGTAAAAAAGATGTTCGGAAAACCCACAGTATAAATTTGGTTACCTGAAATATCTTTCGTATATTTACGTATAAATAAAAAATAAAGGTTATGCCCATAGTAGAATTTTCAAATCTAAATAAATACGGAAATCTTCGAACTAGAAGATTTTGGCAAGAAAAAAGCAATTTAAGTATTAATCCTAAAGGATTTGGTCCATTTATAGGATTTAAATTATTTAAATATGAACATAATCATTATATGTCTCCATCATTAGTTAATATAGGTGATAAAAGATATATAGTTCCCACATGGGTTGAAGTTTTACCTGAAACCAGATTAGAAGATATAAATTGGATTAAGCCTAAAGTTAAAAAAGTTAAAAAATCAAAAACAATTACTAGAACACATATTAGTGGAAGTGGATTAGGTGAGTATACAACAAAGTTTTACCCAGATTCAGGTAAATATCATTGTTCATGTCCTGGTTATTGGAGATCAAGTGGTAATTGTAAACACGTAAAAGAATTAAGAAATGAATAGAGGTAGACCAGTTGAAAATGATGAAGTAAAAAAGGTATACGAACAAGTATTTCATGAGGTTCCTTCAAAACCAGAATTAGGAGAAACAACTACATGGTATTATGATGTAGATAAAGCTCCTAATGGTCCTTATAAAGTAGTAACTACATTTCCCAAGGGAGTTAAATACCCTAAAGTAAAAATAGAAAAAAATAAAACATATGGTAAAATGCCTGTTGTGCTGGTTTTTAAAACCTCTAATAGAAGTAATGCAAAAATAAAAATGAAAGTTTGGCGTAATACAAATATAGATTACATTGCTACTGCCGATAAACTTCCAGGAGTACCAGAAAAAGCAGTAATATTACATCTGTCAATCGGTGAGAGTTTTATTAAAAAATATAAACAGGGATATAATCTCTAATATGTATAATAAAAGAACAAGATAATGGCAACAAGAGCACTTATAGGACACTTAGATAAAGACAGAAAGTTTGTGTCCACTTATAATCATTATGATGGTTACCCAGATGGTTTAGGTAAAACATTAGAGAAATTCTTCAACACTGATGAAAAAGCAAGAGTTGTATCTAATAAGGGGTATATTTCATCAATAGACCCAGATAGTGGGGAAATTGAATCAAAATTTGATGAACCTGCTAATAAAATGATTCTTGATGATGATATAGTAGAAGCAGGATTACAAATTGGTGAAAAAGTAGATGAGTATGGAGGTGATTATGGATATGTATGGTTTGATAACGAATGGATGTCATTTAAAAATAGTGGTATTCGTTCAATAGCAGATCAATTTGAAAAAGAAATGCCAGCAGATGCAGGTGGAATATTTAGAGTAAACGAAATTAAAGAAGAAAATATTATGGAACAGGGTTATGAAGCGAAATGGGCTAAGTTTTTAAATGAAGCCAAAGAAATGGATTTTAATGTAATTAGAAAATTCATTCAAGACGATTTACAAAGAGGTGATCAAGAAGATACAGCATTGGATGCTTATATGGAATCACTTAAAAGAGACTTCGAAGCAGGAGGTGCTAGAAGAAGCGGATATGATGATTATGAAATGGACGACTACGTTGAAGATTTCGAAAACTATATCTCAGACAAAATGGATTCATAAAATCCATCTAAAAGAACCAATCTTTACTCACTATAGGTTGGATAACACGGTCAAACATATTATATTGGGGGCTTAACATTGTTAGAAAATGTATGGTCACAATATAAGTTATCTTAAGTAGTTGGCCACTACGTTTTCAACACAATAAAAATAATTATTAACCAAAATCAAAAAAATGAAAAAAATGATTTTAACACTAGCTTTGGGTCTGTTTATTACAGCTGGAGCTATCGCGCAAAACGCGAAAGGAGACTGGTACGTAGGTACTGGCGATATTGCTAATGTGGCTTGGACTGAATGGTCTATTAGCCCAACTATTGGATATGGTATATCTGACAAACTTATGATAGGTTTAAACGTATCACAAGCAGATTCATCATCCAATATGGAATTAGATGTACATGCAAGATATTTTATGACACTAGGTGGTCATGATTTATATGCATATGCTTCAGCTCCAAGTCTAGATACTGATAATTTCAGTCTAGGTCTAGGTAAAATGTTTACATTCCACAAGAATGTATTTGTTGATCCTAAAGTTGTTTACAACGTTGGCGAAAAAACAACTAACATGATGTTAGGTGTAGGTTTAAAATTTTAATAACTAAAAACAATTAGACATGGAAAATGTAATTTCAAAAGTAAAGGGTTTTTTAAGCGGATTAGGTAGTCTTTTAATGGCAGTATTGCCTTTAACTATCCTATGGCAAGTACTTACTGGAGGATTAGTATTCGGTATGGATGTAATTGCTAATTTAACTACAATAATCACATCATTAGGTGATGCTGGTTTTGTTGGATTAGTAGTACTAGTATTAGTTGCATCATTCTTTACAGATAAGAACTAAACATTTCTTATAAAGAATCAAAAGAGGCGTCAAGAAATTGACGCCTTTTTTTTTTCTATGCAAAAAAATTAGGAGAAGCGAGATATTGTTCGTATATTTACCCTGTAAATAAAGAGATATGGATACACTATCACACATAAACATAGGTAAAATAATTATTTTTATATATTTAGTGTATTTATTCATTAACAATCGTAAAAAAAAATAAAAACATATGCGAAAATATTAGGCTACCGCAGATATTGTTCGTATATTTACAAGGTAAATGGGGTGCGAGCCCAAATATTAATTAAATAAATAAAGGTTATGTTAAAAGAAGTTAAAAGAGGTCGTCCAAGTAAGGTAGTTGAAACACCAACATTAAAGATGAACGTGAAAACCGTTAAAATGAATGATTTAAATTTTGATAAAAAATTATTTGAACCAATGGTTACAGGAACTAAAGTTGATGCATTTTTTAGTGCTGAAGGTGGAGTTATGCCTGGTACAAATGTTGTTGTTACTGGTGATCCTGGTGTTGGTAAAACAACAGTATTGTTAGATATATTAGGTGATCTTCAAATGAAGGGTAAAAAATGTTTGTTTATAAGTGGAGAAATGAATGCTATCGATATGGTAGGATATGTTCGTAGATTTCCAAAATTTGGTGATTTAGATATATTATTTATGGGTGATTATGCTGAAGTAAATCCTGATGTAGTATTAAGAACAGCACTTAAAGAAGGATATGATTGTGTATTAATAGATTCATTAGCAGAAATAAGTGATA
>MDSY01110584.1_pt1 | contig 11956 bp, 10 predicted proteins | sample 811131 | NCBI WGS metagenome assembly MDSY01 (sample SAMN05326643, study PRJNA326480) | marine metagenome | isolation source: seawater | place: Atlantic Ocean: South West | collected 2010
TAAAAGGAATTTTAGAAAGCAAATCAAAAAGAGTAGAAATTATTAAAGAAGAACTTCTTGAGGTTAAAGAAAAATATGGAGAAGAAAGAAGAACGGAAATAATAAAAGATTTTACAACCCTCAGCATTGAAGACATGATTGCTGAAGAGGAAATGGTTTTAACAATAACGCACAACGGATATATAAAAAGAACAAACCTTAACACTTATAGAAGCCAGCGAAGGGGCGGTAGAGGAGTTCAAGGAGCAACCTCTAGAGACGAAGACTTTGTTGAACACCTGTTTGTGGCAAACACACACAGCTACATTTTGTTTTTTACCGACAAAGGAAAGTGTTATTGGGTGAAAGTTTATGACATACCAGAAGGGGGAAGGGCGGCTAAAGGCAGGGCAATCGTAAATCTTATTGGTTGCGAGCCAGACGAAAAAGTAAGCGCGTTTATAAGTGTTAAAGAGTTTAATGACGACCACTTTGTTGTAATGGCAACGGAGAAAGGAATAGTTAAAAAAACAAAGCTTTCCGCGTATTCAAACCCAAGAAAGAAGGGTATTTATGCTGTTGAAATAAGAGATGGCGACAGGCTTATAGAGGCGCGAGTTTCTACGGGAGACAACGACATACTATTAGGAACTAGAAATGGAAAATCCATAAGGTTTTCTGAAGAGCAAATTAGACCAAGCGGAAGAAAAACAATGGGAGTAAAAGGAATAACCTTAAGCTCAAAAGATGACAGGCTTGTTGGAATGTTGTTAATTAAAAGAGAGGGAACCACGGTGTTGGTTGCCACAGAAAAGGGTTTTGGAAAAAGAACAGAAATATCACAATATCGCGCACAAAAGAGAGGCGGAAAAGGCGTTTTAACCATGAAAACCACAGATAAGGTTGGAAAAATGGTTACAATTAAAGAGGTTGTTGACAAAGATGACTTAATGATCATTACAAACCAGGGCGTGTTGATTAGACAGCCGGTGGCTCAAATAAGGGCTATTGGAAGAGCAACCCAGGGAGTTAAGCTAATTAAGCTTGGAGAGGGAACCCTGGTTTCTTCTATTACCAGAATTATGTCCGAAGAAGAAGATGGAGATGAAAATAATAGCGCAGAACCTGCAGGCGATTCAGAATAGCCTTCCAAAACAACACAATATACAAATTGTTGTTGTAACCAAAACAAGAACCCCAAAAGAAATTGAAGAAGCAATAGGAGCGGGAGCTCTTTTTATAGGCGAGAACAGGGTTCAGGAAGCAGAAAAAAAGTTTTCTAAAATAAGCAACCTAAATCTTGTAGAAAAAAGGCTTATAGGAACCCTACAAACAAACAAGGTTAATAAAGCAATTAAGCTTTTTGACGTTATAGACTCTGTCGACTCGCTAAGGCTGGCCAAAAAAATATCAGAAGCATCCATTAGATTAAATAAAAAACAAAGAGTTCTTATTCAAATAAATAGCGGCGGAGAAAAAACAAAGAAGGGCTTTGGTTTTAAAGACAAAAAAACAATAATAGAGTGTATTAAAAACGAAGGAATCTTGGTAGAGGGTTTAATGACAATGGGCCCCAACACGGAACAAATAACAAAAATAGAGCAGGCCTTTATAAAAACAAAAAACCTTTTTGATGAAATAAACAAAGACCTAGAAACAAAAATGACAACCCTTTCAATGGGCATGAGCGGAGACTTTAGGGTTGCTGTTTTAAACGGATCAACTGCTATAAGGATAGGAACAGCAATTTTTGGACCAAGGTGCTAGGTGCTAGATTTAAAAAATTGGCTAAACCCCAAACACTATAACAGGCTATGGAACGTTGGCCCACCGGGCCTCATTTTTTCTGTATTTTTAATATGTTTGACACATGCAATTGAGCTGTTTTTTAACATGAAAACATATGAGCTGAGCGCACCGTGGTTTTATGTTCTCTTTGTTTTGGTTTTGGCAGAGGCAGTTTTTATTTTAGTTTGGGTTTTGTTAATCCTTCCACCCAAAAAAAGAGGAAAAACCCTCTGTAAAAAAGGAATATATTCATTTATAAGGCACCCCATATATACAACCATAATATTTCACTTAAATATTTTATTTTCTTTATGGTGGGGGTCGTTTTTGCTTTTCTTTTTAATTCCAATTCAATACCTGTTCTGGTCAAAAATCATTATAAAAGAAGAACAATACCTTGTTGGCATATTTGGAGAAGAATATATAGATTATATGTCCAACGTTTCCCGGTTCATTCCGTGGAAATAGTTAAACCGTAAAGGAGAAAAAATGAAGAAACTAATTTTAACACTATTATTTATGGGAGCTGTTATGTCACAAGAAAAATTTTATGGATTTGAATTTGTTAAAGAGTCCGGAGGTATAAAAGAGTATACAATGACATCAAACGGCCTAAGAGTTTTATTGAAACAAGACAACACGGCGCCGGTAGCCACATTTATGGTTACCTACGAGGTAGGGTCAAGAAATGAAGCCATTGGATATACGGGATCCACGCACCTTTTAGAACACTTAATGTTTAAGGGGTCTAGAAAATTTAACACAAAAAAGGGCAACTCTGTTTTTCAGACACTTCAATCGCTGGGAGCAAGAATGAATGCGACAACATGGCTAGACAGAACAAACTATTTTGCCGTGCTTCCAAGCGAGCACCTCGAAACCTTGATTGAAATTGAAGCAGATAGAATGAGAAACGCCTACATAAAAGAGGAAGACAGACAGTCTGAAATGACGGTTGTAAGAAATGAGTTTGAAAGAGGACAAAACAGTCCTTCGGGGGTTTTAGATGAAAATATTTGGGCAACAGCATACCAGGCGCACCCATATCATCATTCAACAATAGGGTGGAAGGCTGACATTGAAAATGTTTCCATAGAAAGGTTGAAAGAGTTTTATGATACTTTTTATTGGCCAAACAACGCCACAGCAATTGCTATTGGAGATTTTTCGGAAGCAGATGCCCTGGCAACGATAAAAAAACACTTTGGTAAAATAAGAAAAAGCATGAAACCAATTCCAGAGGTTTATACGACCGAACCAGAGCAAGAAGGAATTAGAACCGTTACTCTTAAGAGGGCGGGACAACAGGGAATTGTTGGCGTTGCGCACAAGTCACCGTCGGCAACAGATCCAGATGCAGCGGCTTTTATGGTTTTGTCATCAATACTTTCGTCAGGAAAAAACAGCAGATTTTATAAAAACATAACGGACAAGGGCCTAACCACAAGCGTTTATATTTGGGATTCGCTCTTTAGAGACCCGGGATTGTTTACTGTTTATGCAAATCTTTCTCCTGAAATAGACCACAAAACAGTAGAAAAAGCAATCGTTAAAGAATACGAAAAAATCAAGAAAGAAGGCGTAACAGAAGAAGAGGTTAAAAAGGCGCAGTCACAACTTATTGCTTCAATGAAGTTTTCGCAGGATGGCAGTTATGCAATAGCAAGCGGACTAAACGAAGCAATAGCAGGCGGCGACTGGACCCTATATACAACATACGGTGAAAAAATTAGCGCAGTAACAAAAGAAGATATCAAAAGAGTGGTAAACAAATACTTTTTAGAAGACCTAAGCACTGTTGGATATTTTATTCCTGTTGGGTCTGGCGGACAAGGCAAAAAGACCGCAACAAGCGCTAAACAACTAAAAGCAATGAAAATAAAAAACCTTACCGAAGAAGAGGAGGTTTTGTCTTCAAAAATTATTGATACCGAACCGGTAAAAGGCATAAGACTTTTAACCCTTAAGCGCGGAACCGGTGTCGTTACCATGAGAGGAAGTATGTTGGGTGGAGATATTTATTCTACAAAAAACAACAGAACAGCAGACATGGTTGCAGCAATGTTAGACCAAGGAACAACAAACATGTCAAAGTTTGAGATTAGCGAAAAGCTTGAATCAGCAGGGGCGCGACTAAGCTTTTTCAACGGCCAAGCAAGAGTTGGGTTTAGTGGTAAGTTTTTATCTGAGGACACAGGCATGGTGATGAGTCTTTTGGCCGATCAACTACAAAACCCGCTTTTTGCTGAAGAGGATTTAGAAAAGGCCAAAAAAAGACAAATAGCTGGATATAAAAGGTCTAAAGAAAGCACAAGAGGGAACGCAATGAACAACATGTTGCAAGCTTTTTATGGTTCCAACCACCAAAACTCACCAACAAACCCAGACAAAGCAATAGAACAAATAGGAAGATTGGCGTCTGAAGATTTAAAAAACTATCACAAGGAAAAATATGGACTAGGGTCTATGGTGCTAGTTGTTGTTGGCGACGTTGATCATGTAAAGATGGAAGCCTTAATTAAAGAAAGCTTCGGCGACTGGAGGCAGTCTAATCTCAAAAACAAAGAGGAAAACACCATTGGAAGCAAAGTATCAAACAAGGTTTATGTAACCATGCAAGACAAGACAAGCACAGACTTTGTTGTGGGCACAGCGCTTGGAATTGATAGATACCATCCAGACTATCTACCTCTTTATTTAGCAACGCACACGCTTGGAGGAAACTTCTCAGCAAGGCTTATGCAAACGGTTAGAGTAAAAGAGGGCTTAACCTATGGAATAAATTCATCGCTAAGCGGGTTTGGAAACGGCAACGACGGCTATTGGATGGTTGGCGGCACCTTTTCGCCAAAACTCCTTTCTAGGGGAGAAAGCTCAACGCTTAGAGAAATAAAAAAGTGGGCAAAAGAGGGAATAACACAAAAAGAGCTTGATGTTACAAAATCTACACTTGTTGGGGGCTTTCAGGTCGGCTTTGACACAACTGGAGGGCTAGCAGGAGGCATCTTAAATGCAGCGGTCATTTATAATGATTTAACATATCTTGACAACTATCCAAAAATGGTAAAAGCTATAACCTTAGATCAAGCAAACAGCGCCATAGAAAAATACATAAACTTTGACTCGCTATATCAGGTGGCTGCAGGAACAATTGATAAAGACGGAAAACCAATAGAGGATAAATAAACCCAAGTGATTAAGGCAATTTTGGCTTGTGATAACAACGGCGGGGTTAGTAGGGGCGGCACAATACCCTGGCCAAAAAACACAAAAGATCTGAGATGGTTTAAAAAAAACACCACGGACAACGTGGTTGTAATGGGTTCAAAAACCTGGACAGATCCACTGATGCCGTGGCCACTTCCTAACAGAATAAATGTTCTGGCTACATCAAGGGAAAAAAAGTTTCCTGGAGCAGATAAATATATTTGTGGAGACCTAAACAGCGAACTAAAAAATCTCAAGGAAAAGTACAGCAACAAGATTATTTGGATTATAGGCGGCCCCAACATAATTGAACAAACGATAGAATCAGTAGAAGAGTTTTACTTAAGCAGAATACCGGGAGAATATGATTGTGATGGCTACCTGTCTTTAGAAAACATAGAAGCGCTTTTCAAAAAAACCTGGTTTGAAAAACACGAGAGCGTGGAATTCCAGATTTGGAAAAAAATTAAATGAAACAATATATTAAAGCGCTCGAACACATTCTTCAAAACGGCAAACAAAGAGATGACAGAACCGGCGTGGGCACAAAAGGGGTTTTTGGATATCAAATGCGCTTCGACCTTAGAGCCAGCTTTCCCGCTGTAACAACAAAAAAGCTGGCCTGGAAAAGCGTTGTTAGTGAATTACTTTGGTTTTTAGAGGGAAGCACAGACGAGAGAAGACTGGCAGAAATACATTTTGGAAAACCAAGAGAAGAAATAATAGAAAAAAACACTATTTGGACCGCCAATGCTAACAAGCAAGGAGTTGAGCTTGGATACCTAAACAACGAAACACAAAAAGAATTGGGACCTGTTTATGGGAAGCAGTGGAGGTCTTGGGGTAAGGATGTTGGAGGAGAAGATCAAATAAAAAAAATTATCTCAGACCTAAAAAACAACCCCAACAGCAGAAGACACATAGTTAGCGCCTGGAATGTAGACAAAATTGAAGAAATGTCCCTACCCCCATGCCACACAATGTTTCAGTTTCACATTCAAGACAAAGAGCTAAGCTGTCAGCTCTACCAGAGAAGCGCAGACATGTTTTTGGGGGCTCCTTTCAACATTGCCTCTTATAGCCTTTTGGTGTGTATTTTTTCTGAAATTTTAAATTTAAGACCTGGAGACTTTATTTGGACCGGAGGAGATTGCCACATATATAATAACCACTTTGAACAGGTAAGGGAGCAAATTCAGCGCAAACCCACGCAGCCGCCAAGCCTACAAATTCCAAAATTTAATTCAATAGAAGATGTTTTAAAGTCTACACCCAAAGACTTTAAGCTTGTTGACTATAGCCCAATGGAAAGCATTAAGGCTCCAATGGCAGTTTAGCTGTCATTTCGTATTATTATATAAACACCCATAAGCGTTATTGATCCTCCCAAAAAAACAAAGAGACCTACCGGCTCATTAAACAAAAAGAAGGCTCCAACAGAAGAGATAACAGGTTCTCCAAGAGGAACAGCTGCGACAGTTGTGGCACTAAGAGTTTTAACTAAAAAATAAAAAATATTATGACCAACCATCGTAGGTATAGCGGCAAGAAAAACAAACCACCAAAAATCTTGAGAATTAAAAGAAAAAACATTTACGTTCTGGTAAAAAGATATTAATAGCAGACAGACAGCGGCATAAAAAAACAGCCATCGTGAATATTCAAAAAGACCCACGCTTTTTCTAACATCTTTTCCAACAAGAAGAACGACCGCCATCGCAACAGAACAAAGAACCGCCAAAAGGTTGCCAAGCATGCTCGTGTTGCTAAAATTGCTTTGGCTTATAAGAATATATGCTCCCAAAAGAGCCAGAGACAACCCAAAGAAAACGTTAATTGAAAACTTCTTATTTTGAAACGCAATAGAATAAAACTCTGTAAATACGGGCGCAATGGTGCCAAGCAGGGCGGCTTCAGCTATAGAGGTTAGTTGAACGCTTCTAAAAAACAAGGCGAAATGAAAACCGAGGAAAACACCTCCAAACAAAATCCTTTTGTTTGGAACAAAAGTAAGAATAGTTTTGTAAGATATTGTAAAAGCCATAAGGCTTGCGAGAAACATTCTCCAAAAAGCTATTGTTGTAGCAGAAAGTTCGGGGAGGAGTCTTACAACCCAGGCCGAAGAGCTAACAGCAAGAAGAGCAACAAACAAAAGAATATATTTATTATTAAAAAGAAGGCTCATATAAATGAAAATAAACTTTATAGCGAAACTAAGCATCATATTTTATGCCACCACCCTGTTGGGAGCAGACAAAGAAGAAATAATAAAAAAGGTTGTTTCTTATACAAAGGACCAAAAAACCCCATCAACAGAGTACATACTTAAGACGTTTGAAGACAAAAGACTGCAGGTAGATGCGGGCGTTCTAGAAAGGTTTAAAAACAAGCCGGAAAAAATTAAAACATATGAACAATACAAAAAGATATTTTTTAATGAACAAAGAATTGGCGGTGGAGTAAGTTTTTACAAAAAAAACAAAACCTTAATTGCAAAAGTTGCGCGAGAGTTTGAAATAGATCCAATAGTCTTGGTTGCAATTGTTGGCGTTGAAACAAACTACGGATCAAAAACCACAGAGTTCTCGGTGATTAACTCTTTATTCACACAGGCAATGAGAATGCCCGAAAGGTCTGGTTGGGCAACCAAAGAAATAGCAGAGCTTTTATATTTTTGTTCAGAAAACGACATAGACCCCTTTTCACTAGAGGGGTCGTATGCGGGAGCCTTTGGGTATGGTCAATTTATCCCCTCCAGCTTTAATAGACTGTCAATTGACTATAATAAGGACGGTAAAAAAGACCCCTTTAGCTGGGAGGACGTGATGGGAAGCATTGCATTTTATCTTACCGAAAATGGATATCCAAAAAACGACTATAATTTTACCTATAAATCAAAAGCCTGGAGATCAATAAGAACATATAACAGGTCAGATAAGTACGCAAACATCATAATTGACCTAAGAAATGAAATAGCTAAAAATATTTTTTTATTAGATTAGCTAAGGCTTCTTTAGTTTTTGTGTAGGGAGGCAACATAACCTTAAAAGGAGACAGAGCACTGCTCTTTAAAACAGCTTTTTGATGAGAAAAAGCATCAAAACCAAACTTGCCGTGATAGCTACCAACCCCGCTATTATTTATTCCACCAAAAGGAAGGTTTGGGTTCATGTGGTGTAAAACACAGTCGTTAATTACCATACCACCGCTTGAGGTGCTTTCTAAAACCTTTTTGTGAACAGAAGACTTTTTGCTAAAAAGATACAAGGCCAACGGCTTTTCGTTGCTGTTTATATAGTTAATAGATTCTTCAAGGTTTTTAACCTTAACAACCGGAAGAATAGGCCCAAATATTTCTTCCTGCATAATTGAATTGTCATAGTTTACGCCGGTCAAAACAGCCGGAGAAAAGTATAACCCATCTTTGCTGGTTTCTCCCCCACAAGCTATTTCAGCCCCATCAGAAATAGCATCCCTCAAAGCACTCCTAATCCTGTTGAAGTGGTGTTCGTTTGCAATAGAACAATAATCTTTTGTGGCCATATCTATGCCACCAGAAAAGAACCGATCCATGTTTTTTTGTAAAGCAGAAATTAGGTCTTCATATACAGACTCATGACACAGGATGTAGTCAGGGGCAGTACACGTTTGGCCCGCGTTGGCAAACTTAAAAAAAGAAATTTTCCAAGCAGCATCGCTTATATTTGCATCCTTGTCAATAATAACGGGGGATTTGCCGCCCAGCTCTAGAGTAACACCGGCGAGATGTTTTGAGGCAGCTTTCATAACAAGCTTACCAACCATAGGGCTGCCGGTAAACATAATGTGATTAAAAGGAAGGTCTAACAGTTTTTCAGCCACGTCTTTTTCGCCCAAAAAAACAGCAACCTCATCTGAAGAAAAAGTCTTTTCAATTAATTTTTTCATAAACTCACCTGAGGCTGGTGTAAGCTCTGATGGCTTAATTATTGCCGTGTTTCCCGAAGATATTGCAGCAATAAGCGGATTCAAACAAAGCATAATTGGATAATTCCATGGAGATATTATTAAAACATTTCCTTTTGGTTCAGGTTTTACCCAGCTTTTGCTAAAAGATATGGCCAAGGGGCTTGCAACCCTTTTTGTTTTCATCCAACTATGAATGTTTTTAATTGCAAAATTTGCCTCGGATTTAACCCCATAAATTTCTGCCAACAACGCTTCAGTTTTAGATTTTCCCAGATCGCTTGACAGAGCAGAAAGAACCTCATCCTCCATTTCTAAAAAATTTTTAAGAAGAAGCTGCAACTTTAACCTTCTTTCTTTAGCAGAGCTATTCCTTAGGTCTAAACTCCTTGCCTGTTGTGTTTTAAAAACTGCTTCAATGGACTGCATAACAAGAAATATATGAAATTTTATTATACCATGTTATGACGAATAAATTTTTGTGTAATTTTTGGTATGATAAAAACAGTAGACATTGCACACGCGGGACAATCTTCTTCTGAGGCTCTTGTGCTTTTGGAGGTTGCAATAAGCACCGCAAAAAAAGAAGGAGTTGTTGCTGTTAAAATAATTCACGGTCTGGGCTCGGGAAGCATTGCAGAAAAGGTTAGGTCTTGGGCAAAAGATCAAGAGGGAAGGTTTAGAGCCGTAATCCCAGGAGAAGATTATAATGCATTTAACAAAGACGCCGTAAGCATGAGATCAGAGCTCTCTAACAAAAGTGACAGGGATTTTAATAACAGAAATCCGGGCGTAACAATTTTCTGGCTTTAATCGTTAAGGGGTATTTCTTCAAAAACAACCCCAGTGTTTTTTAGTCTTTTTATAAGAACGTTACCAAGGCCAATAGACGGGGTTAGAAGACCGCCAAACCCTTCACCGCCCGGAAGATCAGCTGGGCTTTCAACGGCTAAACACAAAGCGCTTTCACACGCCATCCTTGATGTCATTTTATAGCCAGGATCACCGCTTGATGACATGGAGAAAGCACGAAAACCCTCTTGGGTCTCCACCAAAAACCTGCTTTTAAAGAAGCCAGAATCCATTGCTTTTTGAGAAGGGCCTTCTCCCGGTTTTCTAAAAAATCCTCTCAACAGCTTTCGAAAAGGAGACAGAATAATCAGGCCAAGGGCCGCGGTCATAAAAGACACCTTTCTTGCAGCGCTTTTTTTAGAATAATATGCCCCTTCAGAATAAACAAAATCATCTCCATAGTATTTTCCGGTAAACCTTGAAAGAGCAGCAGACCTTCTGACAACTCTAGTATTGGGTAGGGCCATTACAAAAGGACCGGTCCACCCACCAAGATGAGGAATTTTATTAATTTTAATTTTGTCATTTGTGTTTTTCTTTTGGTTTTCAGAAAGAGAGTTTTTTGGGTTTAAAGAAAACTTTCCAAGACCGCCACGCGCTAATTTTGCATCCATTGAAGAAAACATGGTTTCTATGGTTCCTCCCGAAGCCTCACCTTTCCAGGCCTGAAAACATTGAATACTTTTAACCTCCCCAACAACCTGATTAACAGCATAAAATGATCCCAGGTCAGAAGGAGCAGAATCAAAACCACAGGCGTTAATTATTCTAAGCCCTTTGTTCTGGGCCGCTTCATGGTGTTTTTCAATCATGTCCTTAATCCAAAAACTTTCCCCTGTTATATCAACATAGTGGCACCCGTTTTTAACACATGCCTCCAAAAGACCAGACCCATATTTGTGGTAAGGGCCAGCAGTCGAAAGAACAACCTCTGTGTCTTTGCACATTTTTTCGATAGCGTTAGCATCAAATGCGTCCGCAACAACGACGGGAAAGGGCAGGTTGTGTGATTTTTTAATTTTTTCTAATTTTTCTAAACTTCTTCCGGCTATAGCTATAGGAATGTCAGAGTATTTTTCAGACATAAACTTTACACAAAGTTCACCGGTAAATCCAGTAGCCCCAAAGATAACTATTTTATATTTTCTGTTCATAGTTCAACCTGCGCCGCAGCGAGACGCGCAACAGGTACACGATAAGGAGAACAGCTGACATAATCAAGACCCAATATTTTACAAAACTCTATACTCTTAGGTTCCCCACCGTGCTCCCCGCATATTCCGATAGAAAGTTTATTCTTGACAGCTCTTGCATCTTTCACAGCCATCCTCATAAGCTTACCAACCCCTTTTCGATCAATTTCTTCAAAAGGGTCTACTTGCAAAATTTCTTCGTTAAAATATTCAGGGAAAAACGTTCCTGTATCATCCCTACTAAAACCAAAAGTGGTTTGAGTTAGGTCGTTGGTACCAAAGCTAAAAAAGTCAGCCTCTTTAGCAACTTCGTCAGCAATGAGGCAAGCGCGCGGAACCTCAATCATTGCTCCAATTTTTAAATTAATTTTTAAGCCACTTGTGCCAATAATTTCGTTTTTTGCTTCAAGAACAACCCTCTTTTGGTTTAAAAACTCTTCTAGGCTTGAAACTAGAGGAATCATCAGCTCTACCCTAGGGTTGCCACCCTCTTTTTTGAGCTTTACTGCGGCCCCAATAATGGCGCGAGCCTGCATTAAGGTTACCTCCGGATATGAAACGCCAAGCCTACAGCCACGATGACCTAACATTGGATTTGCCTCTTTTAGCGACTCCACTCTTTCTTCCACCGACTTTAGTGATAAGCCCATATCCTTGGCCAAGCTTTTCATTTCTTTGCTGAAAATGTTAATAAATTCATGAAGCGGCGGATCTAAAAGCCTTACTGTTACCGGCTTATTGCCCATTTTTTTAAATATTTTATAAAAATCTTTGGTTTGAAAGGGAAGAAGGTTTTTCAGGTAGGAAACACGAGTCTCCTTGTCTTCTGCCAAAATCATTTTTCTAAACTCATGAACCCTTGTTTCATCAAAAAACATATGTTCGGTTCTGCAAAGACCAACGCCCTCTGCACCAAACTCAAGCGCCCTTTCACAGTCTTCGGGAGTGTCGGCGTTTGTTCTAATTTTTAACTTTCTTATTTTATCTGCCCA
>MDSY01141944.1_pt1 | contig 11955 bp, 10 predicted proteins | sample 811131 | NCBI WGS metagenome assembly MDSY01 (sample SAMN05326643, study PRJNA326480) | marine metagenome | isolation source: seawater | place: Atlantic Ocean: South West | collected 2010
AATTAGCGGCAGTGCTAAGAGATCAAATTAATGAACTAAAAAATAAATTTTAATAATATAATATTTAAAATCCAGCCCCTCATCCTAAATATTAGCTATGTTTGTTTGAGCAATTAGAAAAGGTATCTTTATTAGAAAATACTGTTATTCTTCAGTAATAAAATTAATGAACCCTGTCTGCGATTTTATCCCCATAGCTTCATCCTTTATAGCTTCATAGTGTCCCCTATCATTATCTGGACCTCTTTGATGAAAAATTTTAAGCAAAATCAAGCCCTCATCATCGCTACGTGGAGTTTCCCACCCTTTACCTAATTGATATAATTGAATTCTAGCTCCAAAGTATTCTGCAAAAAGATTTAACACTTCACGATTTAAATTATCTTTTGTGATATTTACTTCTATTTGTTGCTGAGTATTTGTATAAATGGCATTTTTTATAAAGGCAGGCAATTCTATTTCCTCCTTGCGCCCAGTTGATATAAAGGCATCACGAGTTAGTTCAGGATCTTGTTCCCTTGCTTGCTCAAATTTTTGTTCATCAAATTGCGACTCCATATAACTTTTAAATATAGGCAGATACCATTGTTTATTTTCACAATAATATAAGTAAAGTTTTTCTCCTAAAAAATATTGAGAATCTTGTATCTTATCTTTATCATAACAAAATTCTTTTTTTTGAGTATCACATTCGATGTTAAATTCTGCGAGTTTTTCAAATACAGAATCTAATAACTTATTATCTTTAGATGATGCTTGAATCAAAGAACATGCAATTGCAATAAATCCACATAAGTTGTCTTGATCATTCAACTTACCATCGTTGTGATATCTTTCAATTTCTGCATCAATCTTACTTTGTTTTACTGACAGTAATTCATTTATAGATGATATTGATCGACTACTAAGTGGTGGTGATGATGGTGGTGATGGTGATTTTACTTCTAATCCTGATGCTTTTACTGTAGGTATAGAAAACTCCCTAACTTGATGTCTATTAAGCCTATTATTTGCATTATTGCAATACTCATTAACCTCTTGTGTAAACTGAGAATAGTTGCCTAACCTATCCACATTAACTTTAACGTCATCCAATTTTTTAGAAACAATATTTTGAACTGGCTCTGGTAAAACCGAGTTATCTATCTCAGGAGAGTCCAAAATCACTTTTGTAAAAAGAATTGCTTGAATTTCATTTTGCTCAAAAGGATCAGCAGAGTTCCCCTTTAAGTTCTTTTTAAGATCTTGATTATCTTCATTAAAAGCATCCTTATTAAATTCAGGAATGTTATCATACCCACCATATATGTTAGCTAATTCTTCATTCATAAGTTCCACAGCGTAGTTATAATCTGCACGCTCTTGAGCTTGAATTTCTTGTAGTGATTTTTTATTTTCTATGGAAGCTAATTCTTCATTCAAATGATCTGCATCCTCTTGAGCTTGAATTTCTGATGGTGATATTACATTTTTAATTTCTATTATATTAGGTTCAAAGCTTTTCTTGGGCTCTAGGTTGTTAATTTTTGGAACCTCTTCATTTGGAACCTCTTCAATTGCTGGACCTTTCTTAATTGGTAGGACTGTCTTAATTGGTTGAATTGTTTGACCGCAGATGGAACTTGCCATAAATAAACTCCTAATTGATTCAAAACAAATTAATTAAAAAATTTGCTTTGTATTATGTTTTCGTGATAAATATCCAGAAAATTGCATTGAAATTTTCTATTACGTTTATCATTAAGCACAATAAAACATCAAAAACATACCATATAGATTAAATAAGCATTAACCTCATCTACAGTAATATTTGAGCTAATAAAATTATCCAAACATATACAACTATTTTCTCTACTATGTTCATTTAAGATAAATAATACAGCATGTTTAAATGAACATAACCTGTTATAAGTTTGCTCATCAACGCTACCTATTTTATCTAAATAGCTATCTTCTTTTAACAACTTTTTATATTTAGAAAAAAAGCACACTGGGTCCTTCTCTCTAAATTCAATTAAGCTAAATACAGGCTGGGTTTGTTCTAGATAACCATCATTAGAACCTAGAGACTCATGAGCCTTGATTTGTAGGAGGCCCCTCATCAGAACCCTTAGAGTTTAAAGAAACTCCAGGTTTATTAACCGTTAACTGAGAAGGAGTCCTCCCAAAATAACAAGAAAATAAAGAACTACGGCTCATTTAAAACCGATTTTTTATCTAACTTAAAATAAATAACAATTTACTCACAAGTTCCCCATGATTGCCTAGCCACAAACACCATTAATGCGGCATTATCACCATACTCATAACTACCTTTAATATCTACTTTTAAAATAGTAGCAGCAGGCGATTCTGATGCATAACGGTCAATAACGGCCTCTGTTAATGTATGCGTTAAAATATCCTCACCCACTGACTCAAAATGAGCGGTATCCTTATGAACAGACGATGTTAAATCCTTCCTTTCCAAATAAAATAATTCTAAAGCATACGCTAACTCTTCCAACTCAGCACCATCACTATCAATAGGTTTATTCCAAGTAAACGTTTGATCTCCAGAATTAGCTAAACAATATGGGGAATCTAGCGTGCCGTCACCAGAAAGCCCTGATAATGTATCCCTAACCGTTTCTTGAAATTTAAAATGAATCGTAACCCAGTAATATTCACTAGTCCCATCCGTTAACGTAGCCTTTAAACGGATCAAATCACCAGGAACAAAATCATTATTTTGAGGCTTAATAAACACAGTCCAAATATGCTCATCTTCCATATTTTTAGCATGATATAACCTATAGCCTGTATCATCTTTCCAACTAACCTCCGCTTCATACCCATCAAGATCTTCAAATCCATCAGGAAATTGCGCAGTTACAGAATTTTCATAATGAGCATGAACAGAATCAGCAACAATACTAGTAATACGAGAAGCATCACTGGCTTTTACTTCAATGGTAATAAGCGCATCACGCGTAACAGAAGCATCTGCATCGTCCTTTTCAATCTTATAATTCATAAACATCCTAGCCTGTGACACAACCGAAGACCCAGCAATCGCAGCAGTACTGGTATCAATATCCGTATTATCAAGATCCTGACCATTATCCATAGCATCAAAAATATTCGGAACACCATCCTGATCTTTGTCTAATTTATTTGCTAATTCAAGCGAACTAGTTTGAGAAGATGTCCCCTTTCCAACAGACTCTATTCCAACAGGTTTTTCTGAATTTAAGCGAGTTTTAAAAACGGTATTAAGTGTAACGGTATTATCACTATCAGATAACACACCAACACCCTTGGTAGCATCATAAGCAATATTCAAATCTGCTTCTGAACCAACAATCGCTACACCTGTAGAAACCTCTGTATCAGCCGAATCATAATCAGCCACAACAGCACCCACATAACGATTTCCACTTACCATACTCACAAAAAAAACATTACCAGCCTCATTTTCCTCATGTATCCCAACATCCACGGAAAAACTACCATCCGATTCTACATCAGCCACATACACTTTTTCCGTATCCTGATTTTGTACTAATAACTGTAATCCTGAAACACTCCCAGCAACAGAGCCTGAAAAATTATAGGTAGTAAGTTCAATAGTTGAATCCCCATCATCAGATTCACTACATCCTAGAAAAGATAAAAGAAATCCAAGAAAAACAATAGCAAAAATACGATATACCGAAAACCCATTCGTAACCATAAAAACTCCCTTTTTTATTCAATACAATTCAAGTATATCACAAAAATAACTTAAGGAACTTTTAAGCTCAAATTACATATACTTGTGATAAACAACTAGCTATCATCTGAATAAACAACATTATTCTTATACAACAGTTGATTTAAATGAATTTGATTTAAACTTTTTTTAAAAGCTGCATATATATCAGCGGGTAATTCACGAACAATATTATTAGTTTCCATAGGATCCTTTTCTAAATCATACACCGAAGCAGTACCAGACCGAGAGTGCCAAATAAACTTATATGGCCAATCAACTATAGCCAAATGTTTACCATACGGTTGAATTAAATAAATAGGATCAATACGATCTGAAAAAACACTTCGCCCCATAAACGAATGTTTGGAAACATCAGCATCAATCATATCCAAAATAGTAGGTGCAATATCAAGCTGAGAAAAAGGTTTTGTAATAACCTGAGGCTTAATTTGATTCGGCCAATGAACATAAAATGGAATTCGAAACGATTCTTCATAATAACCTACTTCCTGATGATAAATACCATGCTCACCCATAGGAATCGTATGATCCGATGTAATAATAACAATACTAGAATCATATAAATCACGCTTTTTTAACTCGTCAAAAAAAATAGCAATCCCTTTATCAACTAAATGCATACTATTAGCATACTCTTCATGAATAGATTTCGGATTTTTATACAACAATCGACGATCTTCTGGAACAATACTAAACGGAACATGTGAAGCAACCGTAATAAGTGAATAAAACATAGGCTGATCTTTAAAATTTTGCTGATCATAATAATCAAAAAAACGCTTAAAAAAAACATTATCTTCAGGACCCCATGATCTCCAAATATAAGGAGAATCATCATCTTTCAGATATGATTTAACTGTCTCCATAATAAATCCTCGATCACGAAAAAAAGCTTGTGAATTATCAAAACCATTCAAATCACAAGCATGAAATAAAACACTACCATAACCATTTTGCTCCATAACATCAGCCATAGATAAAACATTCAAATCAGTAAATTGAGTTGTCATTTTATTAGAAATACTAGGCATTAAAGACAAAAACATACTGACTTTCCCCTTTGCTGACTGAATAGAATTTGCATAAAAATTCTCCACAACTAAACTACTTTTTTCTAACTCATTAAGAAATGGCGTAATAGGCTCACCATAACTCGTTTTTTTATGGATAATACTTTGATTTAAAGATTCAGCAACAATTAAAAAAACAGTTGGTTTTTTTGTTTGAGTTGATGTAAAAAAATTAAAATCCTCATTCCCATATTTTAACAATGGATAAGTACCTTCCTCATAAGCAACATTAAATGACGATTTAAAATAATAAACATAAATAGACTTAAAAAAACCACTAATAGGATCATAACAAGGAACATTAGAAATCAAACAAAAGCTATATAACACAACAACAACTAATATAGGTCGCTTAGACTGAATACGATTAGCATACCTTGAAATGGAACGATACCGCCATTGCATAAACAACATAATTAAAAGAAAGACACAAAAATAAAGCAAAACATCTTTATTTAATGAATTCCACATAAAAATAACTGATTCTAGATAAAAAGCATTAGCAACATTATCCTTAAACATATCCCAAATAAACTGTGTTTTAGCATGAAAATGATATCCCGCAAACAAACCATAAAAAAGTAATAATCCAACATTACCAAAAACCAATAATTTAGGATATCGATTCAAAGCAATATTAACACCATAAAACAAACAAATAACAGGTAAAAAACTAATAAGAATTAAAAAAATTCCTTTAACATTAAAATAAAACCCCCCCATACTTTCTGTAGAATGTATTTGAAACAAATATAAGAAATGTAAAAATAAAACCCAATACAAATAAGGACTCGTAATAGTTTTTAAGTAAGAAAAAAAACGATTTAATAATGACATATTTAAAAATGAAGTGTAATAGACTAACAAAAAACAATCAAGCAATCTTACATCAACATAGTAAAAAACATATTTCTATTTAAAACCCATTTAAACTATTGTAAAATACATCAAAAATTTTAGAACATTTAAACAGGAGATTATATATATATGTCTAAAAAACAAACTACAAAAAAATCAAACGATATTAAAAAAGGCGAAATTAGTATACATACTGAAAATATTTTTCCAATAATTAAAAAATGGTTATACTCTGATCATGAAATATTTTTAAGAGAATTAGCATCAAACGCCTTTGATGCAACAACCAAACTACAAAAATTAGCAGCACTTGAAGATATCAAAGATTTAAAAGAACCTAACATTAACATCATTATTGATGAAAAAAAGAAAACCATAACATTTTCTGATACAGGTCTAGGAATGGATGCTGATGAAGTAGAAAAGTACATCACACAAATTGCATTTTCAGGAGCAGAAGAGTTTGTTCAAAAAATAAAAGAAAATGATTCTAAAGATAAAAGTGAGATTATTGGTCATTTTGGGTTAGGGTTTTATTCATCTTTTATGGTAGCTGACTTAGTAGAAATAAATTCTAAATCTTACAAAAAAAATACTGAAGCTATTTTTTGGTCATGTACAGGAAGTACCGAGTACACCATCAAAAAGTCTGATAAAAAAGAGATTGGTACCGACATTATTTTACATATCAACGATGAAAACAAAGAATACTTAAATGAAACAAAAATAAAAGATCTAGTAAAAAAATATACAAACTTTTTACCCATTAATATCCAAGTAAATGGAGTAACAGCAAACGAAAAAAATCCATTATGGATTAAAACTCCGAAAGATGTAAAAGAAGAAGACTACAAAGAGTTTTACCAAAAATTATTTCCTTATAACGGAGACCCATTATTTTGGATTCACTTAAATGTTGATTATCCATTTAACTTACAAGGAATATTATATTTTCCAAAAGTAATGCATGAACTTGATTCAAATAAAGGTCAGGTAAAATTATTTTGTAAACAAGTCTTTGTATCAGATAATGCCAATGCCATTATCCCTGAATTTTTAACCTTGTTACAAGGAGCCATTGATTGTCCTGATATTCCTCTAAACGTTTCACGAAGTTATTTACAAAATGATCCTTATGTTCAAAAAATATCAAAACATATAATCAAAAAAGTAGCCGATAAATTAAATGATTTAGCTAAAAAAGATAAAAATCATTTTGAATCTATCTGGAATGACATTAGTCCTTTTATCAAATATGGAATGATGCAAAACGATGATTTTTATACAAAGGTAAAAGATATTATTATTTTCGAATCCTCATTAGGCTATAAAACTAGTATCCCAGAGTATTTAGAACGTAATAAAGAAAAAATAAAAGATAAAGTTATTTATTGCAGTGATAAAGATGGTCAGGCTACCTATGTTAATATGTGTAAAGATCAAGATGTTGAAGTCTTATTTACCCACGCTTTAATTGATACTCATTTTCTACAATTCTTAGAATCAAAAGATAGCACAACAAAATATTGTTCTGTTGATTCAGAATTATCAGATTTATTAGTTGATGAAAACAAAAAAACAGAAGTCGTTGACCAAGATAATAAAACCAACAATGACAAATTAGCAGATATTTTCAAAAAAGCACTTAATAATGATAAAATAAAAGTAGATATTAAAGCCTTAAAATCTACTACAATTTCTGGAATGATTTTAGAATCTGAACATGTAAAACGAATGAAAAACATGAGTCATTTCATGCAAGATAAAGGAACAGGTATTTTTGATGATTTTACATTAGTAGTCAACAATAACAATGAGTTAGTAAAAGATTTAATGGCACTAAATACAACCTCTGAAAAAGAACCTTTAGTTACCAAATTATGTCATCATATTTATGATTTAGCTAAAATGTCAAAACAACCGTTAACAGGAGAAGAAACACAATCCTTTATTAATCGATCCAATGAATTAATGAAAGAATTAACAACTGCTAAAACAAAATAAAATATGATTGATGTAAAGGGGTTAACAAAACAATACGATAGTATAACAGCTATAAATAATCTCTCTTTTAACATTAACAAAGGAGAGATTATTGGGTTTTTAGGGCCTAATGGTGCTGGCAAAACCACTACCATGAAACTTTTAACATGTTTTATGCCACCTACTTCCGGTAAGGCAACCATCAATGGGTTATCAATCACAGAAGATGCATTTGAAATTAAACGTATGATTGGTTATCTGCCAGAAAATAATCCTCTGTATCCAGATATGACCGTCCTTGATTATTTAAAATTTATCTCTCATATTAGAAAAATTGAACCCTCACACCAACAATCCCAAATAAAACGTGTTATAGATCTATGCGAACTTGGTCAAGTATTAACCAAACCTATCGAAGAATGCTCAAAAGGTTTCAAACAACGGGTGGGCTTAGCACAAGCCTTAATGCATAAACCTGAAATTCTAATCTTAGATGAACCAACCGTAGGACTTGATCCGAATCAAATCATTGAGATTCGTCACCTAATCAAAGAACTTGGAAAAGAAACAACCATTGTATTATGTTCTCACATATTATCAGAAGTATCCGCAACGTGTTCTCGCGTTTTTATCTTAAAACAAGGTAATATTATTGCCAATGGATCCCCCAAAGAACTTCAAGCAACAGGAAGTAAAGAAAAAAATATCTTTCTATCTATATCAGCACCTAAAGACATATTAGAAAAAGCTATCAATAACCATAACATAACCATCACCTCAATCAAAGAAATCGGAACCAACGAAGCATTAACAAGCTATAAAATAACCAGTAGTGATGATTGTAGAACCCAATTATTTAATATAGCCGTCAAAGAAAAATGGATTTTAAATGAATTAAGAATAGAAGAAACCTCCTTAGAAGATATTTTTATCGAACTCACAAAGGAAAAATCATGAAAATTATCATAACCTTATTTAAAAAAGAATTTAAAAGTTATATTACGTCCCCTATCGCTTATATTTATATCATCACCTTTTTATTATTTATGAACTGGTATTTTTTTAGAAGCTTTTTTGTTGTGGGACAAGCCACATTGCGTACCTTTTTTGATTTAGCTCCCTGGGTTTTATTATTTTTAGTACCAGCCATTAGTATGAGATCATGGTCTGAAGAAAAAAAATCTGGAACATTAGACTTTTTACTAACCTTCCCTATACAAGATTATGAATTAGTAATAGGTAAATTTCTTGCTAGCTTACTCTTATTAACACTTACCATTTTAGGAACGTTTCCATTAGTAATACTGGTTACAATCGTAGGATCACCTGACATAGGTCCCATCATAACCGGCTATATAGGAACCATATTATTAGGAGCATCCTATTTAGCTATCGGCTTTTTTGTTTCATCATTAACTCGAAATCAAATCATTGCCTTTATTATTAGTATTGCAATCTGTTTTTTTAGTTATTTATTAGCCAGTGATATTGTGGCATATGCCCTACCAGATAGCCTAATCCCATTTTTGAGCAACCTATCATTAGGGTACCATTACGAAAGTATTACCAAAGGTGTCATTGATCTAAGTGATATTACATTTTATATCAGTTTTATTGGTTTCTTTTTATATTTAAATAGCGTGGTGTTATCATCACGAAAACTAGGATAAAAAAGCATGTTAAATACAAAAAATGAAATCAAATCATTAGGTAGTATCATCATAACCATTGCCATGGTTTTTGTTATCATTTGCTTTATTAATCTATTTATTAATCAAATAAACAAACGTTTTGATTTTACGAAAGAGCATATCTATACCTTATCAGATTACTCAAAAAACCTTGTCAGATCCTTAGATGACATCGTAACTATTGAATTTTATATCACCAAAAAACTACCCCCTCATGTCGTAGGTATGAAACAACATATTACTGATTTATTAAATGAATATGATGCTTACGGAAAAGGAAATATCCAAGTAATAATTGACTCCCTAAATTCATCACAAGAAAATCATAATCGTATGGCACAATTAGGAATCCCACGCTTTCAAATGAATATTATTGAACAAGATAAATTACAAACGGTAGAAGCTTATTCTGGTATTGCACTATTTTATGATAATAAAACAGAAGTTATTCCAATGGTCTTAAGTATTAATACATTAGAATATGATTTAAGCTTAGCCTTAAAAAAAATAACATCCAAAACCATCCCTGAAATTGGAATTTTAACCAACGACGTAGAAACATTTAAAAAGACCCATCAAAATATTACCAAATCATTAGAAAAACAATATAACGTAACGCTCTTAAATCAAAATGAAACAATAAGCAATAACATAAAAACCTTAGTCATTAGTAATCCAAATAACGTTACAGCCAACACAACGTATGCCATTGATCAATTTATTATGAACGGTGGAAACGCCTTATTTTTAGTTCCAACAATAAAAGTGAACGATTTATTAGAAGCGAAAGCAAATAACACAGGATTAAACGAGTTAATCCAACACTATGGCATTACAATACAAAACGAACTAGTACTTGATAAATCTTATGCATATGCAACCTTTTCTGAAGGTTATTTTAATTTTGCACTACCTTATCCCTTATGGCCCAAATTGCTTAAACAACATTTCAATTCCAACCACATCAGTTTAAAAAAAATAGAATCAGTTGTATTACCCTGGAGCTCCCCCCTAACATTACATGAATCTCTAGCAAGTAACCTAACAGCAACCATATTAGCATCATCAACAAAAGAAAGTTGGACCATGTCTGACCCAATCGACTTAAATCCACGTCAATCATTTACAGCAGATAAGTCTCAGCAATATCCAATGATAATTAGTTTAGAAGGAGAGTTTACAAGTTTTTATAATAGTAAACCCTTAGCCTTATCCCAATCCTTTATTCCAAATGGAAAACCAGCCAAATTAGTCTTTATTGGCAATGAGATATTTGCTAGTGATCAAATGAGCACACAATTCGCAAACAATAAAAACTTATATTTAAATTTAATCGATTGGCTAACCTTAGAAACTGATTTACTAGGAATTCCAAATCGAGTAAATTTAGATCATCCTATTCAAGCCTTATCAAACGAATTAAGAACCTTTATAAAATGGTTTACCAGCTTAATCATCCCTATCACTATAATAATGATTGGTGTAATACGATATTGGATTAACAAAGAAAAAAAACATACCTACGAATGAAAAAAAAGCAAAAAATAATAGCCTTAATTTTAGTTTGTTGTACATCACTGTTTCTCTCAACAAAAGCGATACAAAAATTAGGAACTGCAAAACTTAATAAATCATATAAACTAAGTAAAAATGTTTCACAGATTATTATGTCAGAAAACAATAAGTCGCTTATCTTAAAAAAAGATCCATCACATAATTGGTTATTAGATGGTATGCCTGCTAACGAAAAAAAAATAAAATCACTTTTATCCGCAATTGAAACGCTTGGTAACAAAAAATTAATTTCAAAAAATAAAAGTAAACATGAGCTTTACCAAGTAACAACAGCAAATAAAAGATTGGTATTAAAAGACAATAAAAAAACATTATTATCACTTCTTATTGGTAACCAAGGTCCTACATGGAATTCAACATATATTCGTTTTCGATCAAGCAAAAATGTATATTTAATCAACCAACCCTTAACAACACTAATAACAAGCGACAAAAATCAATGGAAAGAATTAAGAATTAACCCATTTTTAAGTAAAAATATAACTCAATTTAGTATCACATTAAATAATCATCAGACAACATTTGAGTTAAAAAACAATATCTGGATTAATACAAAAACAGCTAAAAAACAAGCAATGAACTCCGTCCGCTCGATACTAGATCAATTAGCAGATTTATCCGGACCCTCAATCAAATTAGCATCTTCCGAAGAAATAACGGCCTTTATTATAATAGAGATAACTGAAACAAATAAAAACATTACAAGCTACACATTATTTCCTATCGAAAATAATAAAATGGGAATAAGTATATCAAAAAAACCAAATCAATTTTTTTCAATAGATTCCCAGCAAACATTTCCACTAATACAAAAGCTTAGTAATTTCATAACTTCTAAATAATAGGTTTTAAAAATATAATTTTCGGGTAAATCAAAAAAAAAACCTGGAGAAATCCCATTAATATTCAAGAAACACCATCATTAAAAAAACCAGAATCATGGTTATGGCATTTACTAGGCTTTGTGATTCCTGGATTAACCTTATTAGGAAATAGTTTAGGCAGTTTTTGGGTAAGTGGT
>MDSY01156727.1_pt1 | contig 11950 bp, 12 predicted proteins | sample 811131 | NCBI WGS metagenome assembly MDSY01 (sample SAMN05326643, study PRJNA326480) | marine metagenome | isolation source: seawater | place: Atlantic Ocean: South West | collected 2010
GAAATGTCCTCATCATGACCTTGATCAGCTTTTGTAGTGGGCGTAATAATTGGATTTGGGAATTTTTGATTTTCCTTCATACCTTCCGGTAAATCAACACCACACAAAATTCTCAATCCTGAGTTGTATGTTCTCGCAGCATGTCCCGTTAAATAACCTCTAATGACCATTTCTACTTTAAATGGATCTGCCTTTTTGCCTATTGAGACAACAGGATCTGGAGTATCAATTAACCAATTAGGCACAATATCCTCAGTAGCTTTTAAAAACTTACAAGCAATTTGGTTTAGTACTTGACCTTTAAAAGGAATCCCTTTGGGCAATACAACATCAAAAGCTGAAATTCTATCAGATGCAACCATAACTAAAGTTTCATCATTAATTCCATAAACCTCTCTTACCTTTCCTTTGTAATAGGAAGTTTGACCTGGAAATTCAAATTTTGCGACTGTAAGTGTATTCATATTAAAATATTTGACACTAATTTAAGAAGTTTGAAAACAAAAAGACGCCTAATAAAGGTGCTTTCAACTTAATATTATCAACAAGATAATCCACAATAGATTTTATTGAAATTTGGATGTTTTAATTTTCGAATATAAATTAGTTCAAAAACTTAATTTATGGTTTCATTACAATACAGCAGAAATTTGACACCAACTATATGAGTTACAGAAGTAACTTTCTTGTGAAAGCAATATTATTCTAATTAATAGACTAACTTATAGTTTTTGTCCAAGCTTAGTTTAATGAAAAAGTTGTTTTGATAAAGAAAAAATAAAGAATAATTTAGTACCTATGAGCGAAAGAACCATACTTTTAAATAAAGTTCAAATCACGGCCAAAATAAATAGAATTGTTCATGAAATTCATGAAATTTGTTTTGCTGAAAAAGAAATTATTTTTTGTGGAATTTCTCCTGGAAACGGTTCAATTATAGCTGATAGAGTAGCAAAAGAACTAGAATCTATTTCTAAAATTAAAATAAAAAGAGCCACAATCGAAATTAACAAAGAAAATCCATTAACAGATAAAATAAAATGCGCTCTTCGATCAGAAGAATATGCTAATAAAACAATTATAATCGTTGATGATGTAAGTAATAGTGGAAAAACTTTAATGTACGCAACTAAATACTTTTTAGAATCCCCAATTAAAGCTATCCGACCACTCGTACTTGTTGATAGAAATCATAGTAAATACCCTATTAAACCATCATTTGTAGGAATGACAGTTTCAACAACTCTGCAAGATCATATTCATGTTGAAATGAATGATTCAGAGGAAGTTGTTTATTTAGTTTAATAATTTATCGTAAAACTAGGAGCGCAAAATAATTTACCTACTCTATCGGTTCCCAACTGAATTCCAAAAGTTGATAGGTAGGAATATCTTAATGGATTAAAATCAAAATATAAAGTTCCTCCTTGAGAACTAAATAGTTTAGTTTCGAAATCATCATTTACCTTTAATAAATCATAAAAAACATCTATTCTTATTCTCTTTATAAATGCCAATCTACTTATCTTAAAATCAGGGTAAAATAATGGCGTACTATATTCAATGCATGCGCTCTCTCCTCTTTTAAAGTTTTGATTTAATACACCGCGTGGCTCAAGAAGGTAATTCGGCACGAATAGATCTGTCCCCCATTGTTTACCTATTAAAAACTTAAAACCATCATTTTTAAAAAGTCCTTGAATAGTTGAATGTATTGTAACAACTTGTGCGTTTTGATGCTCTCTCAAATTAAAATAACTGGCTGTATTGACTATTAAACTAAGGGGAGAATATATATCTCTGATGGCGCGCTTATGTATAATCCCGAATGCAGCAATCCACTGCGTATTGTCTTGAATTATTAAAGTGTCTATAAATCCTTCTTCAAAATCATAATTTGTTTTATCGTGTACATATGCTCCTTTCAAAAAAACGGACTTACTAAACCTATTACCGTTATAATAAAGGTTTAACTTTCCCCCACCTTGATAACTTACTCTTTGGATATCTACCAACACATTTTGAATCTTTGAATTTGGCTCAATTTGATAAGAAGCTTCTCCAAAAAACTTAGGGTAAAAATGTTCGAATTCATATTTACCTAAAAACCTCTGACTTTTAGTGTAACTATAATAGTCATAATTCACACTTAATATCGAAGAACTTAAGAGATTTTGGGAAAAGACAGAGGCTCCTATATTAGCATTTTCTTCATTAGGATTAATAGAAATTGGAGCCCAGCTATGAAAGTTAAATAAATGTGCTAAAGGTTTATAATTGTTGATTTTAAACAACTTATTTTTTACGTTTAAATCCTTATCTCTTTCAGGAATTGAAAAAGGAATATCATCACCTATCTCTAGTTCTGATTGTACAATTTGAAATCCTTGGGTGTGGTAATCACTATAAAATATTGACTCTGAATGAACATCCACACTGAAAAAATTTAATCCAAATTCCGGATTCACAACCTCTCTTAATTTCAACTTTTTTTCTACTGATAAATCTAAATAGGCAATACAATCTTTGTTTCCATTTAAGGTTTGTACTAAAAACCCTTTTCTGAATTTTGTAGGATAACTAAATGGAATAGAATACTCAGAGGACTTGAATACTACTTTGTTTTGCTGAATACTTATTATTTCTAAAAAGCTTTTATCATTTATAAGTCTGGAAACAACTATTGAGTCATCCGTAAACCAATTTGGATGATAAACTAATCCTGTATTTAATTCAATTCGGGCCTTTAATTCCCCGTTTAAGTCCACAATTAAAAGAGATGGTTTATTGGCCTTATCATATTCAATTAAAGCAATTTGATCACCATTTTCATTAAATGTTGGAGCAAACCAGCGGGTATTCCTTTTTATTCTTTTTTTCTTTTTTGTTTTAAGATTAAAATAAATAACCTCGGAAAAATCTAAATAATTCCATCGAGGATGTTGTCTTTTTTCAGACCATATTAAATTCCCGTTTTGATATTGTAGCGTATTCTTATCATAATTAGCTGGAATGTGTATTAATTTTTCTTTTCCATCTAAAAACATAACAATTCTTAAAGGTTTGTTATATGATATTTTACAAGCAATAAAAATTGAATCACTAATAAAGATGGGGTTCTCGTAACTTATATAATCCTGATTTAAAGGCGTTAAGATTTCTTTTGAGGTAATTTCTGCAAATCCACTTTTTTGCTGTTCTCGTCTTTTAATTCCAGCTACTAATTCACCATAAAGTTGATTAGTAGATTTTCCAGTAATTTTTTTCAGATGATAACTAAATGGGTAAGGAGGAAAAGGGTTTCTTACAACATGACACATTACACTATCCCAAATTTCTTGTCCATATTTATCTTTAACAAACTCTGATAAGAAATAACCAAGTTTATAGTGATCAGTAATATAATTTTTAAAAGAACCAAATGACGCCTTCTCATAGCTGAGAGAATCTAATTCCATAATTTGTGCTTTAAATTCTCGCAAAAACGGTCCATAGTCTCCTCTGCCTCTTTCTGTATGATTAGTCTCTATCCCAACAGCATCACCTTCAATCATCCATAATGGTGTAGTTAATAAAATTAAAGCTCCCATTCCTTGTTGGCCGAACATAATTTTCAAAACCTTCCCTACTCCTTCTTCATATTTCTCGAATTGAACAACATGTCTATATTCGTGAACTGCCAACTTTTTCAACCAATCCACACCTTCATTTTCCTGAGATGGCGTTGCGTAAAATTCGGATCGTTTTGGAGCTAGAGTTACAAATCCGTTATCAATGGTAGTATTATTTTGAAGAACTATTGATATTTTTCGAGGCTTGGTTTTCAACGTTAATCGCGATATTTTATTCGCATAATTTAAAATATTTGCTAATTCTTGAGCCTTGCTCTCAAAATCTTCAGGGAAGATTAATTGAAAATCATCAGACTTTATTTGCTTCCACCTAGTTGAAGATGGATTTTGGCCCAAACTATAAAACTGAGCACTTAAGCTAAACGAACACAAAAAAATAAAATAAAATAGGCAACGAAGGAGCATTAAAAACGTTATTTTTTCAGTTGTTAATAATTATTACAAAAACAATATTATACCTTTAATTCACTATGTCAAAAAAACTGCTAAACTTTCTTATAATTCTAATAGGATTTTCAAGTTGCGCGCCTATTGAAGAATCAGACACGTTTTGGAACAATATTAAAACAAATTCTGAATACAATCCCTTCGTTTTTATTTTTAGTAATTCTCAAATTCCAACTTGCGCTAATTACGCACAACCAAAACTTGAAGAGGTCTTAAACGGAGAAATTGAAGGTATAAGCAAGGATAAAGTTAATGGATGTATGATGTATTCATCTGTATCAGATTACAAACTTTATTCAAACATTGCTGAAGAGTTGAAATTTCTTTTTGATTTAAATGGAGATAACACTTTTAAATCATATCCAGCATACGTAAACAACTTAATTTGTTATAATGTTGATTCTACATCTTGGCATACTTCAATCAAAAGCGATATTACAAAAAGTCCTGTTATTAAACTCGGAATTAAAACAACTCCGAGCGGTAACCAGATTAAAGTTTATGTAAAAGGAGAATACACTTCCTCACTTTCAGAACACACAGTTGCTGTTTATGTATACCGAAAATCAGAGCAGGCTAGCCAAGAAACAAGCAATGGCACCGAATTATTCACGGTTAAAAATAAAATATACACGGCTTTAACCCCTACAAGTGGTAGATCATTAAGCGCTAATTCGAGCGGACAACAATTTCGCGAAATTTTCACGTTAGACACAAATAATGAAAACACTTTAAACCTAGGAATAATAGCTGTAGTTTATCGACTAATAGATAATAAACCTACCGAAATTCTAAATTCAATAAGGCTAGATGAACTGTAAAAAAAGGGATGTTTACACATCCCTTTTAATTTATTGACATAACCAATTAAATAAAGGCACAACTCAACTGGTATGATTAAAACAACCCAACGTTCCATTTGTTACAGCTAAAAATATTTTTTTTTAAAAAAACAAAGAAATTATCTCAGACAGCATAAGATGGTTAGAGCGTTAATTGCACAAAAGGATTAGTCCTTAGGCTTGTCTTTATTTTTTAATAACCCAAGAAAGATTTAAAGTCTATTCTCACTTTTGTTTAATTGGCATAATTTTTTCTAATTCCTTAAAATGAAAATCATTCTCTTATGTACATTTTTTTATTCAACTACTTTAGTTGCTCAATTTCAAAATAAGCCATATAAAATAGATACGGATTATAATTTTTACCTGAAAAAAGTATTTAAACCCGTCTTTAATAAAACTGCTCCTAAATCAAAGGAGATACCTGATTATTTAATTTTCGGGAAATTAAATAAGGCGGAAAAACTTTTAAAAATAACCGACAATTCATCTTTCTCTATTGATACGAAAGAACAAAACAATATTTTTTTAGCCGCCGTATTATTTGGAATTAAGCATTTTGCAACGTTCGAATTTGTTTCTGACGATTATGAACAATTGAGTGATTCGAAAGATATAGTAATGAAAGAGTTCTTAAAAATAAAAGTTCATATAATTCCTGATACCTCAACAATGGAATTAATTAAATCAATTGATATAAATAAGGTTGAAACTGTCAATCAATTTAAGCACAAGAAATTAATAAAACTAATCAAACCAATTATAGTCACTTATTACTCAAACCATGTCGAAAATAATAATAGAATGAATAATATGACTAAAATCCTAATACGGCATGAAAACAACACTATTTACTCTAGTATTCAAAATAGAGGTAATGTTAGCCTGAACCATAACACAGGAATGAATGATAAAAAGTTTATCTACAAATATGGAAAATTAAATAAATTAGTTTCTGGAGGATTGATGCACTTAACATTAAACAATTTACTATTAAAAGTTAAAAATCATATTCATACTAAAGCTCTTAACCTTAGTTCCATATCTGATATATATAAAAATCAAAATAAAGATTTAAAAAGGATTTATGACAGAGGTAAATTGAGTGTTGTTGGAAAGAGTTCAAAAGACTTATTAATGTTTTAAGAAGAAATAGTCTTTAAGATCTAAAGTCTCCATATATGGCTGCCAGTCATTTTCAGAAATAAGCGCTTTAACTTCTAACAAACTTCCATCATTTTTATTATAAACAGCTTGAACATAAAAATTATAAAGACTGAATATTTTTATCCTTATGAAACCGAATATTACCACTTCGTCAACTAAAACTCCGCACATATCAATCATATCGATACAGTTCTCTTTAGTTAAGTCATTATATATTGCTGTAGTAATTTTCATTTTATTCTTTATTACTTATGTATAGCTAACGGATTTCAATTACAACTGTTTCAGTTTTCATCTTCTTTTTTATGGTATTGTCTTTGTTCTTATATTGCAACATTTAATTAGTTAATTCGATCTGATATCAATGAAAAAATATGCTTTAATAATCCTTCTTTTTACAAGTTTATCATCATTTTCTCAAGTTGGTTATAATTTTAAAAAAAAGATTTTCGGCCAAACTTTGGATCAAATAACACTTATTACGAACGATGCTGATAGCACATTTTACATCGACGACTTATTGTTTAAAATGTTTATTGCTGATTCAAGCGTTTCAGATTTTGAATTAGCAATGGCTTATTATGGCTTTGTATTACAACCAGATTATAATCCCGATAAATTTATTGGTTTAGAGCTCAAGGTAATGACTAACAACGATAATCATAATTGGGTTACTGCAAAAAAATTAGCAGATTCTCTTTTAAGCAATTATCCAACTTGTTTGATAGGTCATGTTGAACTTTCTTATGCTTACAATAGTTTACAAGACACCATTAAAGCAGCAAATCAACGTAGGATTTATGAAAGACTTTGTAATATGATTTTACAATCAGGAGATGGTAGTTCGTTTGAAACGGCATATATTATTACAGGTTTCAAAGATATTGAAGTTTTAACACAATTTAGCAGGGTGCAAATAAAGAAAAGAAAAACTAAGAGAAAAAAAAATAGCACTTACGAAATTGTAACAGTTTTTAAAAACTTTAAAGAAATCGACATCTATTTTGACACTTCCTTACTAACTGAATTCCGAAGATGAATTTGAAAAAATCAATATCCATAGTATTATATTTCGCCTTCTTTTACTCTTTTGCGCAAAGAGATGTTAAAGTTGTAAAAGAAGACTTTGACGATGATGGTTTTCTGGAGGAATTGGTTATAAACTCATATCTAGGAGAAATTGATTTCGCTATTCTAACCTATGAGAAAGGAACAAAAAAATGTACGCTGGATATTAAGCCTCAAGGGAAACATCCTTCTCTTATTAATACAATACCATTATGTGATGATCTTCTTAAACCTGAATATAAGGTAATCACTCAGTTTGTTGACTCAATAATATTTGATATCCCAGCCAGTAAAACATTAGATCCAACGCTTGGATGGTTATTAGATGTTTATTCTTCTAAAAAAACAATTGAAAATCACACTTACTTTACTTCATATGCCAAATTCAAACCAAAAATAAAACAGACTTATTATCAAGATCCAAGTCCTCACAGACTTTTAACAAAAGGAAAATTAGTTAAGAAAATAAATAATTATCACGGGAAGTCAGATACAACTTTTAAAAGTTGGATAATTTTTGATGCCAACAAATTAACAGAGGCTCGACAAATAACAAAATACAATTTAAACCCCAATTGGCCAGAGTTCATTGACAGTATTGGGTCAATTAGAATTTCTAAAACAGGTCATACTGTGTTTTTGGAAACCGATACAACTCATCAAATTTTCTTTGTTTCAGATGGTGTGCTTTTCCAAAACCTTCAAAAGCTGAAATGGGAATCAATTCAGCAAGTTGGAATCTACAAAAATTATTTTCTAGTACTTACTCATCCTTACCCAGGAGTTGAAAATAAAATGTTTCTTGTCGATTCAAAAAAGGGCTTTGTCCTCGAATTTAGAAAAGATGTACTTTGTGACTTTGAAAACTATTATTATAACATTGCATCATTTGATATTATTGAAGATGATCTTTTCTTATTTATTCGAGAGTCTCCAGAGTTTGACGATGACATAAAAGAAAAATACATACCATTTATACTTATTGAAGAAAGTATGAAAACATTAGGGAAGAAAAAGATGTAATCTTGCTCTTAAAATTTAAAATTAATTAACAAAAAAATCCCTCACCAAAGGCGAGGGATTTTTAATTTAAAATTCTCTGAATATATTACTTAACTTCTTCGAAGTCAACATCAGTAACTTCTTGATCAGTAGATTCACCTTCAGCTTGTGCAGCACCTGCATCACCTCCAGCTTGCTGCTGTTGTGCGTAGGCAGCTTGAACATCTTCTTGAATTGCTTGTAGAGCGTTATTTACACCTTCAGTAGCAGTATCAATCTGAGTTATATCTTGAGCAGCGTGAGCCTTTTTCAAAACTTCAACAGCCTCTTTAACTGGAGCTAATTTGGCTTCATCAACTTTGTCTTTGATTTCCTCTAATTGCTTTTCCACTTGAAAAACTAAGCTATCAGCAGCGTTTACCTTTTCAACTTTCTCTTTCGCAGCCTGATCAGATTCAGCATGTTCCTCTGCCTCTCTCTTCATTCTTTCGATATCATCATCAGATAATCCAGAAGAAGCTTCAATTCTAATTGATTGTTCTTTTCCTGTTTTTAATTCCTTAGCTGAAACATTTAAAATACCATTAGCATCAACATCAAAGGTCACCTCAATTTGTGGTTCACCTCTTCTCATTGGAGGAATGCCATCTAGATGAAATCTTCCTAATGATTTATTATCCTTAGCAATTGGTCTTTCTCCCTGAACAATATTAATGTCAACCGAAGGCTGGTTATCAGCAGCAGTAGAGTATGTTTCCTTTTTGTTTGTTGGAATAGTTGTGTTCGCATCAATCATTTTTGTGGCAACACCTCCCATCGTTTCAATTCCTAATGATAATGGAATTACGTCAAGTAATAAAACGTCTTTAACATCACCAGATAAGACACCACCTTGAATAGCGGCTCCTAGGGCAACAACCTCATCAGGGTTAACACCTTTTGATGGTTCTTTCTTAAAGAAAGCTTTAACAGCATCTTGAATAGCTGGGATTCGAGTCGATCCACCAACTAAAATAACTTCATCAATTTCACTAATATCTACACCTGCATTTTTCAAAGCAGATTTACATGGCTCAATAGTTCTTTTTATTAAGCTATCAGCTAACTGTTCAAATTTTGCTCTTGTCAAAGATCTAACCAAGTGCTTTGGAACTCCATCAACAGGCATGATATATGGTAAATTTATTTCAGTTGAAGTAGCTGATGATAATTCTACCTTAGCCTTTTCAGCAGCTTCTTTTAACCTTTGAAGAGCCATTGGATCTTTTTTCAGGTCAAGATTTTCATCATTCATAAATTCTTGAGCCAACCAATCAATAATTACTTGGTCAAAATCATCTCCACCTAAGTGAGTATCACCATCGGTAGCTTTTACTTCAAAAACACCGTCTCCTAATTCAAGAACTGAAACATCATGAGTACCACCACCACAGTCAAAAACTACAATATTTAAATCCTGACCCTTCTTATCCATACCATATGCTAATGCAGCAGCAGTAGGTTCGTTAATGATTCTTCTAACTTTTAAACCTGCAATTTCACCTGCTTCTTTTGTAGCTTGTCTTTGAGCATCGTTAAAATATGCTGGAACAGTAATAACTGCCTCAGTAATTTCAGTTCCTAAGAAATCTTTAGCAGTAGACTTCATTTTTTGAAGAATCATTGCTGAAATTTCTTGAGGAGTATAATTTCTATCGTCAATCTTAACTCTTGGCGTATTATTATCTCCTTTCACTACTTCATAAGGAACTCTAGAAACATCAGATAATACTCTATCAAAAGAGCACCCCATAAATCTCTTTACAGAACTAATTGTTTTTGTTGGATTAGTGATTGCTTGTCTTTTAGCAGGGTCTCCAATCTTTCTTTCTCCATCTCCAGTAAACGCAACAACGGAAGGAGTTGTTCTTTTTCCTTCACTGTTCGAAATTACAACTGGCTCAGAACCTTCCATTACCGCTACACACGAATTGGTTGTTCCTAAATCTATTCCGATAATCTTACTCATTGTATTTAAATTATATCGTTATTAAAAATTATTCTAATCTGACTTCAATTAATCAATCTGTATGCCATTAGTATTTCCTTAGTTTTTGGTGAAATGTTGGCATAATGCTAGTAAATAGTAGGATTCACGTGTCAGTTTTTATGACATTATTGCAGAATTACAATTTTAATTTAAAGAATTTAGACCAACAGTTAATAAAAGGTGATAACTGTCAAGCACAAAACCGTCGACCCCCAACAAAAAGTATAACTTTGAAAAATCTACAATTTTATTATTATGAAATTAATATCATGGAACGTAAACGGTGTAAGAGCTGTAATGAAAAAAGAATTCATTGAATCTTTTAATAATATGAATCCTGATGTACTTTGCCTTCAAGAAACCAAGGCTCAAGACGAACAAGTTATCGAAGCTTTAAATGAGATTGAAGGTTATCATATTTATACAAACTCAGCAGTAAAAAAAGGATACGCAGGAACTACAATCATCTCTAAGGAAAAACCTTTAAATGTTTCTTATGGATTAAAAATTGAAGAACATGATCAAGAAGGAAGAGTAATTACTGCAGAATATAAGGACTTTTATTTAGTTACAACGTATGTTCCTAATGCTCAAGCGGGACTAAAAAGATTGGATTATAGATCTAAATGGGATAAAGACATGTTGGCTTTTTTACAAGCACTTGACAAAAAAAAACCTGTTGCATTTTGTGGAGATTTAAATGTTGCCCACACCGAAAAAGATATTAAAAATGCCAAAAGTAATTACAATAAATCGCCTGGTTTTACTCAAAAAGAGATTGATGGGTTAAGCGCTTTTATTGATGCAGGTTTTATTGATACATGGAGATATTTTAATCCCGAAACAATTAAATACAGTTGGTGGAGCTATCGATTTAATAGTAGAGAAAAAAATACAGGATGGAGGTTAGACTATTTCTTAACAAGCCAAAGAATGTTGCAATCAATAAGAAATACTGAAATTCACAATGATATTTTCGGGTCAGATCATTGTCCTGTAAGTATCGAAATTTAACAAGGAAACTTATAATTGCATACACTTTAACAAAAAAATCATGCCTAATTTAGAAATTATCCAAAAATTTTATCATCATTTCGAAAATAAAGAACTCGATAAAATTAGACCATTATTCCATAAAAACATCAAATGGAATCAAATGAAAGGTTTTCCCAAAGGAGGTAATTATGTAGGAACAGATGAAATTTTCGAAAATGTATTTAAAGAATTTAATGATAATTGGACGGGTTGGAAGTCTGATGTTATTGAATTTATAGATGCTGGAGATAGCATACTAGTAGTTGGTGTTTATAGAGGTACTTATAATAATTCGGGAAAATATTTAGAAGCAGATTTTATTAATCGATACACGTTAAATGCTGGCATTATAACACACGTTAAACAGTTTACAGATACAGGACTGTTTTTTAAGGTAATGAAAGGTGGTAAACAACAAGCTCAGTTAAACAATCCTCTTCACAGTATAAAACTCACTGAGATTCTTGAATTTCTTCTCGAAGAATATGGATGGGATGGTTTAGCTCGAAGAATTAATATTAATTGCTTTAAGAGTAATCAAACCATCAAATCAAGCTTAATTTTTTTACGGAAATTCGATTGGGCGCGGCAAGAAGTTGAAGACCTTTATCTCGCAACGAAAAGAAATTAAGTATAACTTTACATTATGCCATTTCACCCAAGAAATAAACATAAAGGGAAGTACGATTTCCCTGAACTAATTAAAGAACTCCCAGCCTTAAAAAAGC
>MDSY01088897.1_pt1 | contig 11947 bp, 18 predicted proteins | sample 811131 | NCBI WGS metagenome assembly MDSY01 (sample SAMN05326643, study PRJNA326480) | marine metagenome | isolation source: seawater | place: Atlantic Ocean: South West | collected 2010
CGCTGCCAGCACCGGCTGTATCTCGTCCTAGCAATCGATCCGTAGCCGATACATTCTGGATTTTGTCATAAGTGACCGCATCGTTTTGAATCTTGACAGTTGACACGGAATTGTCATCTGGCGTACCGATAGAAATATTGCTTGCGCTTATAATTTTAACTTCGACGACAGATAAATTCGGAGGCGCTTCTGAAAATGTCAGCGTTGTCCCACTGACAGAGTAAGTATCTTTTTGCTGATAAACTCCGTCTATAAATACGTCGGTGTTGTTTTCCGTTAGAGGATCAGAAGGCAGGGTAAATGTGGTATCGCTGCCGTCACCTGTATATCGATTTACAGATATAGTGGCTCCACCGCCCCCGATTTCGTCCCATTCTGATCCGTCATACCCCTCAAACCTTGTTTCAGTAGAGTTAAATCGGAAATATCCAGCGGCAGCAGATCCAGGTCTTTGCGCTGTTGTACCTACCGGAATATGAATAGAGTCAGTAGCAGAACCTACGTCTAGTGAAACATCAGGTGACGTATTGAGTATCCCAACTCGATTATTTGACTGATCTACTTTGAGAACACTTTCCTTTGGTCCCTCGTCCTTGATTGCTTGGAGAAGAGCGGTGTTCATTCTAAGTTCGACCTGCGCTCCCGCAGAAAAAGCAGAAGCGCTAGTTCCGCCCTGCGCCCGAACGACAGTAAACGTGGAACCGCTAAGGGCGGTTGCTTTTACGATCTCAATCGTCGCACCAGCCTGGAGGGTAAGGAAGCAAAACTCTGACCCGCTCAGACTGGGGAAGTTGGTCGCAGAAGCAACAACAACGCTCGTCACCGAGTTGTTTATCCCTGTTGCTAGCGTGGTGCTAGCATTGTTGGAAAATTTAACAGTCATTCTGTTAACTCCTAGCTAGCAGTCACAGTCCAAGTAATCGTCATCGAGTCACTAGCCCCTTTACTAATAGCTCCTGAGAAGACGACTCTGCAAAGCATCGTTCCACCTGATGACGCATTTAAAATCCCAGCCTCATTCAGTGTGCCTGTTCCAGTTCCAGCACCAAAGGTTCCAACGTAAACAACATCGTTATTACTTAACGTGGTGCTTGTTAGGGCAACTCTTGCGCTCTCTGAAACAAGCGCAGTCTGACTAGCTGCTGCTGCTGTATTACTCCCGCCAACTGCCATGTGACTCATAGCCGTAGCGGTAGCATCTTTCATACGAGAGGCAACGTAATTTTTTCCAGTGGTGACAACTAAGTTATCGACCTCTTGAATAATTTCGTCGTTCAGACGAACAATTACGCGACCTTTCAAACTTAAATTTTCAGTGATCATTTTGCTTCCTCTAATTTAATGGTCTTGCGTTTAATGAGTTATCGTTAAGAGATCGATTTATCGCGGTAGTAATGACGAAGGAATCTCCCATAGAAACAGAATCCGCAAATGCCCCCATACCAAACGCAATAGATGCGTTATCGGAAAAGCCGAAGGAATCTGTGTTTGTTCTTTCATCTGTGAAAGCACTTTGAAAGTTGTCGCTCATCGTTAACGAGTCAGCAATTGCTTTTGACAAATTAACTACTGGCGAATCTGCTAAAGAAACCGTTTCTGTTGGGTTCCTTAAAATCTCTAATAAGGTGACTGCGTTATCTGAAAGAGTAATCGAGTCACTTGGTAATCTATTAATCATCAATAACGGCACAGCGTTATCTGAAATCGTTAGAGAGTCAGCAGCGAGTTTAGAAACAGCAATCGCAAACGCATCCGTCAAGGGAATGTTTTCATTCAAAAATCTATTCAGGGAATCTGGATCTAGCCGATACATCGCTTTGACCACAGCACTGCCGTCGATTGACTTCGCGTCTAATCGATCTATTAGTGCCTGAACTTTGGCTGCTGTAACGACTGAATCAGGCATTAGTCAAAATCATCCCTAACTTTAAACTTCACTAATTCAAAAACTGTTTGAATCCCGCCCGTTGAGAACGTCATTTCAATCTCGCCTTCATAGGTTCCCGCTGTCGGAAAACTTGATGCCGTGAAGTTGGTAGAACACTCGCCATTAGTTGCGCCGGTAATCGTCATTGTCCTGGTATCAGTTATGGTAGTTTTGCCGATTTCTCTCAAACGCAAACGAACCGTTGCGCCAGTAAGATTAATGGGAGCCCAGGTAGAAGAATCGTCTGCATCCAAAACTTTTCCTGTCGCAGCGGTATTTGAGTCTTTTAGCGTCACCACCAGTTCAGGCAAGGTATCGCCAACCACCATGTTTAGTGAGGTCGAATAAGCCATCAGATGAAATCCCTTTTCCTAATTTTTAAATTGCCGCCAGAAAAACCAAACTTCACTTGTCGTATAGCTTTGCTTACCTCGCGGTCAAAAAATTGTTTGTTAACTACTGCTGCACCTTGATTGCTAAATGGCTGATTAGGCATAAGCTGCAATCGATACAAAGCGCCTTGAGTAATTGCTTCTCTGTTTTCTTTACCCACCGTATCTGGAATAGACGTTGATGAAGCAGAGGGCTTTAAACTATACAAGACTCGCAATGTGTCGGACGCATCAGGTATAGGAGCCAAATAGAAGGTCGTATTATCTTTTTGTGAATAATATTTAGGTGATCCTTGTTCTTCTCCGTCACCGACTCTTTGCAGCAACTCGGACCAGCTCACGGCTTGAAGTCGGGTTTTATTATTGAAAACGTCAGTGATGAAATTCATTTCTGTTCCAGAAGGAATAGAAACGTCATACTCATTGACACCTTTTGTTATCAACACTTCTTCAGCTTCAGGAATGTAAACGCCTGTTCTCTTGCAAAACTCAATCGCTGAATCTCGAACTGCTCGTTCCACCATGAAGTCAGGAACACCTTGGCACTCTTGACGGACAAAGCTAGCGAAGTCTGTAAATTTCATGCGACTGCTCCTGCTGCGGGTCTAGGTGCGAGTGATGCGTCTGACCGTGTTTTGATTCCTAAACTCGTTGCGAAAGATTGGAAATGCATTTGCGCCCTTGCCATGTTTCCTTCTTCGCTATCGATTTGATAAGCGCGATACAGAACATAATCTGTCAGACAGTTTGCGTAGATATCATCTAAACCTATGACAGTCGTATCGGTTGCAAAATTAGAAATAGTGATATCAGAAGGAACACTGCTATATACAATTTCGAGTGAGTGCGTTCCGTTAGCTGCTTTCGGATAAACATAAAAAGTCTTAGGGTCTGACGTATCATAAATGAAATGTTCGATGCCGTTAGCCCCCGCTGCCGTTTCGTGCCAATTCGGTAAATTCTCATCAAGAATGACTCTCTCAACTTGCGTAACAGATCGACCATTTGAATTCCTTTGAACATTAACCAGACGTAAAGCGGCGGCTGGAAGCGTTTGTTTACTTCCATCAGCACAAGCAAACGTCGCGTTGATGATGTTTGCGTCAGGACGATGCAGCACAACTTCTCGCTGACCATCGTTAAAAAACTTCAAAAGATTAGCGTTTGTAAATCGAGTCGCGGCGGTGTCCTGCAAGAGAACACTCGCTCGACCCAAAATATCAACGACCTTAATTGTCGCCATTGTCGTCTTCTACCGTTTCTTCAGGGGCTTCCTCTTCAGGCTCTTCGACCGTCATCTCTTCCTGCACAGGAACCTCTTCCTCTACAGCAACATCGAGCGCCGAAGCGTCTTGCCAAGAAATAACCTCTAAATCTGCGTTCCCCGCAAAAGCTTCTGTGTATGGAAACTCGTTTCCTGTAATAACATTTCTTACTACAAGCGGGACTCTGGGGGTTTCAGCAGGAGGCGGGTTATCCTTGTCTCTTGCCATCCTCTCCATCTGGTCCTTCAGCTCACTGAGCTTTAAACGCCGGTCTAGCTTTACGCCAAACTGATTCATTGCTTCGTCATACAACTCATCTTTTTCAGTCATACTAATTTCCTTCAAGAACGAGTAGCCCCGAAGGGCTACTCAAAGGGGATAAAAGTTACGTCCACTTCCCAACGACTAAGGCATCAGGCACAACGACCTTAGAGCCATAGACTTTGAGACCACGAACCTGATCACCAAATGTACTTTCCATTCGGTTTGTCTCGGTGTTTGTAAACTGAGACGCGAATGAAATTGCTTTCGGATGACCAGCAAGAACGTGCGTGTAACCAGAGTCAGTACCTGATCCAGGCGTATAAAGCATGTTTGACATGTAAACAGTAAATCTGTCGATCATGCCAACCCTGCCGTTTCTGAGAGGGGACTCTGCATCACCTGTCAAATACGCTTGTCTCAATTCGCTCTTCTTCAAGATTTGGACGAACTCAGGAGAAAGAACAATGAATCGTCCTTCTTCGGGAATGTTCAACGAATCCAAAGACTGAGCCATAGACAAAATGGAGTCTAAAATATCAGAGCCATTCTGATTGATGGTGGTCTGCGACTGAATCGTAGTTGCGCCAGTAACGACTGAAGCTAATACTGAAGTTTCAACCGCAACTCTCATGCCCTCTGCCGCATCGTTAGATGCCGCTTCCAGCATGTTGATATCAGCCTGAGCCGCAAGAACATCGTCAATTTTAAACGAATAGTATTTCGCTTTATCGATCAACAATTCGACTTTGGCAGTCGTGAGTTCTTGGGTGGTTATCGAACCTGCGTAATCATTAATGGTTACGGCTGGAACGGTTCTAATGGTCACTTTGTCGCCTTGACCGCTGATCTCACCTTCATAATCTGTATTAGATATTGCCGGTAAGACCGATTGGCTATAGAACTTAGCTTGCAAAAGCTTGCTAAAAATTTCAGGTATGAAGTTTACTTCACTTGTAGTACCCGTACTAAAAAATGAAAATGCCATTTCAAAAAATCCTCATTTGCGAAAGATTTAATTAACGGCGGATAGCTCCCTCAGCATAGTCTTTTAGAATCTGAGCTTTATTTTTCTCAAATTCAGATAACGGCATCTTTGTGATGTCATCAACCGTCCAAGTTTTCTTTCCGCCAACCTTCTGCCTTCGAGCTTTAGGCATCTTAGGCGAAGCCGCCTGTTCAGCCTTCTCTAGTGCAGTCTCTCGCGGCGTAGGAGTAGGGAATTTTAGATCCTCTTTGAATCTGTCGATAACAGCGATTACGTCGTTATAACTTCCTTGTTTAAGAAAATACTGTGTCTGCTCATCTTGAGCGTCTACCCATAACAACCAATCACTTGAGCCAATAATTTCAACTACATCGGGGTGCGCCTCTGCGATTTTCGCATCGTGTGCTGCCTGAGCTTGTTGATGTAAAAGTTTTTCTTGCTCTTGTTCTCTCTGAATCAAAGAATCATTTGTTCTAGCTACTTCCGCTCTTAGCGCCTCATTCTGATCAAGGAGTGGAGCAAAGTCGGGATAGTCTTCCCGAAGCTGCTTCAACTTTGATGCATCATGCGACTTCTCTAAGAGTTGACCTTTTAAGTTCTCAACAACCTTCAAAAGCTCTGCGTTACTTTTCCGAAGTTCTGAAGCTTCTTGATTACTTTTTGTCATTTTCGCCTGAGCGCCTTTCATAGCACGTTCTGCTTTATCTACTCTTGATAGCAGTTCGTCTAGCTTGGAATCTTGTTCGCCGCTTTCCTCTTCCTCGCTAGGAGCTTCCGCTGCAACTTCTTCCACCTGATCCGCTTGCTCTTCGGGGGCTTCTTGGATTACTTCTTCTTCAACTTCCTGAGTAGCCGATGCCTCGGATTCATTCGATTGCTTCTTTAAGTCTTCCATCATTTGCATTGCTTCTTTTTCTAAACGCTCTGGGTCATTTCTGTTTGCCATTCACTTTTCCTTACGAGTCCTTTTGGATAATCGTCACAGAGCAGATATCCGGTTGGCACGGGTCTGCGTTTTTCCTAAAACAGCTTTCGCTGTATTTTGTAATTCCAGCATGAAACGCAACTCATTGAGTCGTCCTTGCTCGAATCTAAAATTCGTTTTATCAGCCATCTCTAACCTTTCCTGAGCATCTTCAAGTCGGTTAGATAACAGGCGCTGGAGGTGGTCCCATTGGGGCTGGTTCATTAGCCATAGGACCGCCTGGGACTGCTCCTGCGAGGGCTTGATTTTCGACTGCTTGTGCTTGTTGTTCAGCTTGTAATTGCTCCACAGATTTTAAAATTGAGTCTGGGTCTATATCCATCGAAGTGGCTATATCTCTAATGAGCTGACCCCTATCTACTAATGCCGCATCCAACGGATTGCTAACAAGACTTAAAAATTGCAACAGTCTTTGTGATTGCACTTCCTTTTGAATGAGGGCGGTACTTCCTCTCGGAACGATTTTTAAATCGCCCTTAGCTTCTTCGTCAGTCCCAAACTCCATATTGAAATGGAATAAGCTTTCCACCATTGGTTCTAACAAGAAGTCATCAATATTCTTTATGGTCGATTTCAGCGCGACGTTTGCTGCGCCCATCAACATGCTGATACCCGTCGCCGTTTTGTTTAAGCTTCGAGTTTGTTCGCCGTGGGTGTAAGAGGGCAGGGAGGTTGTCTCATCCGCAAACCTTCTGAACAACTCCACAATTTGATTGAGCCCATTCGCGTTAGCGACCGGCTGGTAATATCTAACAGCAGGAGAAGCGCCATCGCCTCCTGATCTTAAAAAGACTCGCCAAGGATGTATCTCGGTTGGATCTTCACCGTCAGCAAGCAAGTCCGTATTTACCTCAACCATTGGACCACTCGACAACGCTAAGTTATCAATCCAAATACGGGTCGCTGCGTTCATGGTTGTTTGGGAATCGCGCATCATCTTAGGTACGCCAGTACCCCAGAAACTATGTGGCGAGTTTTCATACGGGAAAATCATGTAGGGGATTTTGTATCCCGCTATAGGGTTCAACATAATCTTCAAAACTTTGTCGCCGCAAATCCAAACGCAAACAGAATAGTCGTCAGACAGATCCGCCCCTTCCGGTAGCTCAAAGCCGTTCTCTTCTAGTTCGTGTCCGTCAATGTCGCCCCAGTATTCCAACACTTCGAATCGATTTGTTTCTGAGTATTCGTTGATACCGGCAATCGTTCTTCTTGTGCGCTCATGATTTTCTTCATCATGATTGCCATGCTTGTTTTGTTTCAGAATGTACTTAACGACTTCTGAGTCGAATCCAGGCAAGTCAGCCAAATCTCTGAACTGTCTTTTCGTCAAAACGTGACGACGGAACAAACCGTCACAGTCTTCGAGGTTGGTGCAATAGGGATCTGGGTACAGATCGAAGATAGAAACCGTCTCTAATTCAGGAGCCGCTTGCTCTATTTGAATGAGAGCATAGCCCTCTTGTCCTGTTTGCGGGTCAACTTGCTTGGAATAACTTTTCTTTCGATCAATCCTAACTGTGCCAGCTTTGACTGCACCGCTGCCGAAGATACAAGCTTCCATGATCGATTCTTTTAATTTTTGCTCGGCGTTCACATCCTGCAATTGATCAAGAATGATTCGCGTCATTTTTTCCGCTGCTTTATCCGCAATCTTTTTTTCTACTTCCTCAAACTCAGACTTTAGTTCCTGCATTCTGGCAGCGACTAAATCTTCGTTTTGCATTGGGTCCATTCCGCTAGCAGCCACGATTTGTTGTGCAGCCATCTCTTTCATCTGCATTGCTTTGAGGGGATCGAGCTGCGGTATCTCAGTTGCTTGCACTGCGAAGTACGCATCGCCATGTTGGAATAGGAGGTCGATGATTCGAGAATATGCCGCCATGACTTTGGTGCGGGTAAGACCAACAAACACTTTGCTTCTTGCGCCAGACTCTTCGAGTCGCGCCAAAACATCGGGCTCATAGATTGCTTGGAATTGGCGAAGGTCTTTCAACCACTCGTCTTCAGTTTGCTTTCGAGCGTCTTTGAATTCTTGAAAGTTATCTTTTAAACGAGAGCCAAGGGTTTGAAGCTCCTGCGGTTGTTCACCGCTGGGTTCTTCGGACTCATCTACAATCTGCGCTAACTCGCTCATCAATATCCCGCCACAGCATCCACTGTTTTATATCGTTTTTGGATTATGGGGTGCCTCCGACGAGGCATAGATGCGAGTCCATGCAGTGCGACAGCTAGAGCTATCACGCGATCATCATAGCATCCCTGTTGAGAATTAAAAGCCCCTTTTGCATCAATAACGTATGTTCGTAATTCGTTTATTAGCTCCAAATCCGCGATGCCAGACTCCTCTTGACGAAGCAATGCCGCTAGGTTGTCAATGATCAATGGCTTCGTTTTGCTCGTTGTTAAAAAACCGCCTCGCTTCGTGAGCTTATCTCCGTAGGCGTTATCAACGGATGATTCAATGAAAAGGTTAGGGTAGTTGATTTCTTGTAACCGGCGCAGAGAAGTCAGTCCGTGGTTGTTCCTTTCGACAATCACATAGGCAGTGTTAAATCGATGACCGATCTGCGCCACCACGTTGCCCCACTCCCAAGGATCGATATGCCCATGCCAACAAGCGACCTGTCTCCCCAGGGAGTCCAATACTTGGGCGCAGCTATAATCGCCGTACTCCAAGCCCTCCGCTACGTCCACCCCAACGACATAGGATTCGTCTTTCATTGGTGCTTGCCACTCTTTGAACGACCCCTTCTCTAAAGGCATGAGCTGACCTTGGCTAAACTCGCCAACGAAATCAGGGGAGTAGCATTCGCTCTCGGCAACGGTCAGGGCTTTTTCCTCCACGAAACATCTGCCGCTAGTTAAAAAGGATTCAACGGGGGTCGATGGATATTCTTGGCGGAAAAGGTCTGTTCCCCCCAACTCATCTAGCTTCGCTCTTCTAAAGCAAAGCTGTGCGTCAGTCAGCTTGTATCGGTTCGCCAGCTTCTCTTCTTCTGGTGTTCGTCGAAAGTAGGGGTCTGGTTTACGCACATACTCAGGCATCCAAAACCACGGGACGAAGCACGTTATCCACTCGGTTTCACCTCGCAGCGATTTCATCACCTGATCGTAATACCAGCCCCCAGCACCGTTTGCAGTGGATTCCAAGATAACCTCAGAGTCCTGACCGCCAACTGTTTGCAGCAGTCCCGCGACGATATCTGCCCCTTGAGGGTAAAACGCCACCTCGGAACCATGCACAAAGCGATTTGTTTGTCCTCGACCTGTCTGAGTAGACCTTGCAGTACCTACCCGATAGCGAGAATTAAGCTGATCAAACACTAATGTCTGTGCAGATTGGCTTGAAATAGGCGGTTTAAACGCAGGATGCGGCACATTATCGTAGAAAAACCGTACCATATTGAATATCGAGTTCGTCGATTCAGCCAGATGCGAGAGAACGAAGGCATTTGCGTTGCGATTTTGTGTGATTCGCCAGAAGAATCTGCCCTCTACATAGGTAGAAATACCAACTTGACGGGCTTTTAGCACCAAAGCACGGATTCTGCCGGTCTCTTTTAGCTGTTTTTCAAGCTGTTTATGTATGGCAATTTGCCCTGGATTCAGCAGAAAAGGGGTGATTTCCCCCTGTTTTGTGACGATTTTGAGGATATTTTTCGCATATAAGGGAAAATTTGCCTTTAATTTACGAGCAACGTCTTCAATCTTCATCCCCAATGCCGTATCACTCCACTCATAATAAATAGACAAGTGACCGCGTTCAGCAACACAATCACTGTTCTCAATATCGCTACGATATCTGCCTCCCTGGAGTCGTCACTCGCCTTCTCCCCAAGGGACATACACCATAGTTTCCACAACTTACGCATTAGATTATTATAAAAACCACTTTACTTATAACAAAATCATCTAATTTATAAGCCACCGTAGGGCGCATGAGAGACTTTTAGGCTCCAGTCGCCTATCTCCTTGGTTAAATCCTCAAACAGCTTCACGGCGTTCCTAGAGCTGCTAACAGCGATTTTGTCTCCCATCAACGACATCCCAAGACCAATACAGCCTTGAACGTCTTTCGGGTAGTTCGCCACATGAATGAGGATAAAGGTTCTCGCTGGGACACTTTGAATATGCCAAGTCTCACCAAAGCGAGGGCTTTCGCGCCACCCTGTCTCGTAAGTCCCTTCCGGTATACAAGATATATTCGGGGCGTTATCCAGCCACGGTCTCTCGATGGAATAAAAGCGTTGCTCTCCCACCATGATTGACCCCAATGTCCCCTCTGGATGGTATGCAAACCTTTCCAGAGTGAGGGTTGTCACTTTTTAACTACCTTCTTCTTCTTCTTTTTCTTGTGATAAGGCATCTCTTACTCCTATAAATTTAACGTGGATTTGTTTATCAACATAAGAAACACAAGCCGAATTTAGGTCATGGTTCTTATGTAAGTGTTCGCTTACTTTAAGGCACTCATCGATCTGGTGTATGCCTTGGAAATCATCGAAGTGAAACCAAGTAGCCGCCGTTACGATGAAAAGCTTGGTAATCATCTAACCAGCCTCGCAAAGGCATAACCGATCACAATCCCGACACATAGCTCTACCATTTGACTTTATGGCTCCAATACCGAGCTGAAAGTATGTCTGGCTTGGAGTCCTGGGCATTGTGTCTGGCGTAGTAACTCTTGCGCCGTGCCTTGTCCTTGGCGCTTTTCGGGTTCTTGCCAGCACCTTTCACCCCTTGTTGTCCGAACCGGATCAGCTTGGTTTCGCCGTTCTTGTTTCGAGCTACGACCACATGGGATTTTGTCGGATGATTCGGCGTTCTTTTGGGGCTGTTGTACTTACTGACCCCCGCCTTTTTCAACTGAGCATCGCTCATTTCTTCTTCCTTTTGTGCTGGTAGCTAATTTTTTTCTTGCTGGTCTTAGCCTTCTTGAACTTGGCTTTCTCCTTGGCGGTCATCTCAGAGGCTGTTTTAGGGGTTTTAGAAGAGACACGCTTTTTCGGTCTACACGCGGGATAGGCTCTTTTCTCCCCCTTCTTGCGACCACACGGTTTACCCGTCTTTATGTCAATCCACTCTTCCTTAAACCAACGAGCTAAACTTCCAGTCTGCTTTGCCATTAGGCTTTCACCTTCTTGTATTTGCCGCCCCTGCGTTTGTATTCCTGCACCAGCCAGCCATTCGCATAGGCACTGGGGTAGACTTTAAATTTTTTTTTGGCGGCTGCTTTTACCCTTGCATACAAAGCCTTATTGGTCGGCTCATTTTTTGTTGCCATGTCTCATCGCCTTCTTCTTTGCTGTTTTCGAAAGTTCGTTCATGTGAAATAAAGGTTTGCTATTTTTGGTGTGCCGAGCCCCAGAATGTAGGCTCCCATCGGGCATCTTGTGGGTTCCGCCGGTATGTAAAGTGCCATCCCGAAAATAGTGGTTCATGCCTTTTGCCATCGTTATTTCCTCTTAGGGTTATATCTGCCTTTCGCATCAACATTCTGGTGATTCATCCGAATCCAATCTTCAGCCTCCCTAACGCTTTTGAATAAGGGGTACTTGTCGATGCCTTCCCGCTCTGCTCTCTGGAGAGCCTGTACGGTTCCTAGATTCTGTCCGTCAACCATGTGAGGGATGACCCTAACGCCTTCCTGAAAGGTGTAGGAGCCCATCCTGACGTTGCTGACAGACCTATCGTCGTTGTCCATAAAAGGGTGATTTGTTGGGAATATTTGGTCACCTTGTTTGTATTTCATGTCGGTACTCTCATATTTCATGCCCCCTATCAAAACTGCTCCTACTGGTAGAGATGACGGTCATGGAGCCAGGCATGTTGCAGCGCACAAAATCGTCCATCTGCTGCCCCTCCCCCTCCTTTTTATGCCTTTTTTCCGGTTCGATTCGAGGTCCAAATCCTGAAAAAATCCCCAAAAAAAAGCCTCGACCTAACTAAGGTCAAAGTCTTCTAATGTATCCCGTTGTTTTCGTTGGATAGATGAGGGTCCGGCTGGTCCAGATTAGGGTCTGACTGGTCCAGATCATCCTCCAGAACGTCCAGATCAGCCAAAAACGACCCGTCGAACGTGGTGACCTCCTTCCTTTCGATGAATGCACCGTTCGCCTTCAAAAG
>MDSY01056130.1_pt1 | contig 11945 bp, 9 predicted proteins | sample 811131 | NCBI WGS metagenome assembly MDSY01 (sample SAMN05326643, study PRJNA326480) | marine metagenome | isolation source: seawater | place: Atlantic Ocean: South West | collected 2010
AATGCAGCTGGAGGTTTTTTTCGCGATACAACAATTCATGATTTTGATTTATCAAGATTTATTTTAGGAGACGATCCCATAGTTAAAATTTCTGCTTTTGGTGAAAATTTATTTGATGAGAATGTTAAAAAAGCAAAAGATTTTGATACCTCTATGTGTACTTTAAAATCAAAATCAGGAGTTTTGATACATATAAATAATTCTAGAAGAGCTGTTTATGGTTATGATCAAAGGGTAGAAATATTTGGAAGTAAAGGTATGATAATTTCAAATAATCAAACACCAAATTCTGTTGAAAAATTTACGAATGCATCCACCAGCTCTAAAGATCTTATCCATTTCTTTTTTATTGAAAGATATGCGCAGGCTTATAAAGATCAATTTAATAGTTTTGTAGATGTAATGAAAAATAAGACAAAGCCAAAAGTTACTTTTGAAGATGGAAGAAAGGCATTAATTATAGCAAATGCTGCTTATGAGTCATTTAAAAATAATAAAACTGTAGATATAAATTATGACTAAAAAAAATAAATTATCAGGTGATTTAAAAAATCAATTTAAAGATAAAATTATTGTCATAACTGGAAGCACTCAAGGAAGTGGTGCTGAAACTGCAAAATTATTAGCTAGAAGAGGGGCTAAAGGGATAACAATTTGTGGACGTAATGAAAAAAATGGAAATAAAGTTAGAGAAGAAATTGAGGATATTGGAACAAACTGCATTTATGTAAAAGCAAATTTAGAAAACCTTAAAGATGTAAAAAAAGTTATAAGCAATACTGATAAAAAATTTGGTACAGTTCATTCTTTAATAAATTCAGCAGCTTTTACTGAGAGAGGTACTATTTTAAGCACAACTCAAAAAAACTATGAAAAAATGTTTAATGTCAATACAAGAGCACCATTTTTTTTAATGCAAGATGTAATAAAAATTATGATTAGAGACAAAATCAAAGGAACAATTGCACATGTTTTATCTGTGGCTGCTTATAGTGGCATGCCTTTTTTAGCAGCTTACAGTCCTTCAAAAGCTGCGCTTGGTATCATGATTAAAAATACTGCTAATGCTGTATCTGGGCATCAAATAAGAGTTAATGGTATTAATTTAGGTTGGACGGATACTCCTGCTGAACACTATATTCAAAAAAAATTTCATAATGCAAAAAAAGATTGGTTAAAAAAAGCTGAAAAGAAAGTTCCATTTAAAAGATTGAACAAACCAATTGATGTAGCTAAAATTTTAGCATTTTTATGTTCAGAAGAATCAGGACTCATGACGGGTAGTTTGATAGACTTTGATCAAACTGTTGTAGGATGGCATTCATATTCTGCATACGATACAAATATTTTAGATGACTCTTTGTTGGGAGAGTAAATTATTTCATTCCATATTTTAATTTCAAATTATTGCTGCCTGCTTTAATAATTCTATCAGCAATAATTGAAATAAAAGCAACACATAAACCTGCAACTAAACCTCTGCCAATATCAGCTTTAGTTAAAGCAATATATACCTCTTGTCCTAATTCCCTAGTTCCAACTAGAGCTGTGATGACAAGCATAGATAGAGCTAGCATTATGGTTTGATTTATGCCCAAAAGAATTTCTGGTAAAGCTAAAGGTAATTTTATTTTTAATAATATTTGTTTTTGAGAACATCCACACATTAAACCTGCATCTTCAATTTCTTTATTAATATTTTTTATACCATGTGCAGTATATCGCACAGCTGGAGCTAATGAATATAAAATAACTGCAATCATTGCTGTAAAATCTCCAACTCTAAAAAGCATTACTACTGGAATTAAATAAACAAAGCTCGGAAGTGTCTGCAATGTATCAATTATAACTGTAAGAATTCTATTAGCTCTTGAACTGATACCTGCCAATACCCCAAGAGGTATGCCTATAATACAAGCAATAATTACACTAGAACCACATAAATATATTGTTATCATTGCTTTTTCCCAAAGACCTGTGAAGACAATAAACAAAGAAAGCAATAAGCAGAGAATAGCTAATTTTAGTCGACCATAATGCCATCCAATTAAAGTGATAATTAAAACAAACCATGGCCATGGTATTCCTAATAAAAATCTTTTAATAGGAAGCATAAAATAAGTTAATAAAGACACCTTCATTGACTCAAGTGCATCAAAGTAATTTATATTAATATATTTTATTAACGACTCCCAAAAAGCGGATGTATTTATAACTAAATTTTCTGGAAAACTTTTTATGAAAGGTATGAATGAGCCAAGAAAATATATTATTATTATAAATAAAAACAAAATTATTATATTTATATATTTCTTTGTGAAAGATAGATTATCTTTTTTTCTTTCAGATTTAATGTTTACAAAAGCCTGACTTAATCTGTCTAAAGCTATAGCTAAAACTACTATCGCAACCCCAGTTTCTATTCCTGCACCAATATTCAATCGTCTAAGTGAAGCTAAAACATCATATCCTAATCCTCCAGCACCAATCATTGAAGCTATTATTACCATATTTAAAGACAACATTATGACCTGGTTTACTCCCACCATTAAAGTAGGTTTTGAAACAGGTATAAGAACTTGCCATAAAAGCTGTCTTTTTGTACAGCCAGACATTAATCCACTCTCTTTAATTTGAGGATCAACATTTTTTAGAGCCAACAGAGATGTTCGAACCATTGGAGGCATAGCATAAATAATAGTTGCTATTAAAGCTGCAACTGGTCCGAATCCAAACATAACAAGAATAGGTACTAAATAAGCAAAAACGGGAATTGTTTGCATTAAATCAAGAACAGGAGTGATTGCTTTTTCTAAAAATTCTGATTTGTAAGATAAAATTCCTAAAAATAAACCAAGTAATACTCCAATTGGAACAGCGATGACTATGGAAGATAATGTAACCATTGAACTTTTCCATTGACCAAATACTGCTAGATAAAGAAATGCAAAGAAAACTAAAAAAACTAATAATTTATCCTTTGTATACAAAGCCATAAAAATGATTATTGCAATAACTGAGATCCAGCTTAATGGAGAAAGTATCTCAATAGCTTCTTGCCCCTGTCCACTGAGAAATCCCTTTGAAATAAGTGCTAATACTAAATTATAAGGAAGTTCAATAATCCACGCAATTAACCTTGTGCAATCTCTAAAAGTGAAAAAAATGAAATTGGCTTCATCCATCAGCCATTTTACAAATCCACTCAAATATTTTGCTAATGGAAAAACAAGATGTTTTGGATATTTGATTATCCATTTAATATCTAAGAAACTTGCTATATCTTTTCCATAAAGAAATAAACAAAAAGTCAAAAAAAAGAAAATGAAAAAATATATTCTATTATTTTTAATTAAATTACTCACAACTAAAAAATTATGGGGGAATAGAACTCCCCCATAAAAAAAATTATTTTGTTCTTGGAATCTATTTTATCCAAGAGCTCCATCTAGCTTCATTGTTAGCCATCCAATCAGCAACTACAGCTTCAACTGTATTACCATCTAAGTCAACAGCGGCAACTAGATTACCCATTTCATTACTATCAAGAGTAAATGCTTCAACAGCATCATATGCTCCAGGCCATTTGTCCTTCAGCATACTTGATGCAACTTTCCAAATTGGACCTCTAGGTTTTCCACAATCATATGCTAGATTGGGATTTACACCCCAAGATGGATCATTGTAACATTCTGCAGTGTAAGGAGGAAATTCAACAAATTCTCCATCAAATTTGGATGGAGCCCAATGAGGAGCATAAACCCATAACATGATTGGAGCTTGTCTTTGATAAGCTGATTCTAATTCTCCAAAAAGAGCAGCATCAGTACCAGCATGAATTACTTCCCAATCTAATTCTAATGCTTCTACTCTTTCATCATCAAAGCCACCCCATGTAACAGGCCCTCCTAGATATCTACCTTTTGGTGCAGTTTCTGGAATAGAAAATGCTTCAGCACAATCATTTAATGCTTCCCAATTTGGTAATCCTGGACATTTGTCTTTCATATAGGTTGGATACCACCATTCTTCGATTGCATCCATTCCAGTAGAACCAACATTCACAACTCTTCCGTCAGCAGTGTATTCATCAATTGCATCTCTACCAGTTGTTTCCCACATTTCCATTGCTACGTGTAGGTCACCAGTTTGTAAACCAGCAAACTGAGCTATGTAATCTGCAGGTACTAATTCAATATTGTAGCCAGCTTTTTTTAGAACTTCAGCCATAATATTTGTCGTTATTAATTGTCCTGTCCAATCATGAAGAGTTAATTTTATTGGATCTTTAGATTCAACAGCAATAGAGTTTGTTGATATACCAATAAAAATTAAACTAATTAGAAAGGACAATTGTTTCCTTATATTATTCATATTACCTCCCATATTAATATATCAAATAAGTTATCTAAAATGACTTACCTATTCAATATAATTAATTTATGTAATAAAATTAGTTATCCCTTAGAATACCAGCCATTATCAATATAAAAGGCATTTCCGTTCACAAAGCTTGATTCGTCTGAAGCCAGATATAAAACAGCAGAAGCAACTTCATTGGGTTTACATATCCTTCCTTGCACACTATTTAAATCTTTCTCATTCCAATCTTGACCTAAGTTATCTAATTGTTCTATTTCTTTTAATCCATGTTTTGTTTTAACAAATCCTGGACATATAGCATTGCACCTTATCCCATTATCTCTATATTCAACTGCTATAGATCTTGCTAACTGAAGTACCGCTCCTTTAGTCATACAATAGAGAGATTCATAAGCAAATCCTTTTTCCCCTCCAATCGATGAAGTAATAATAATTGAACCTCCTTTATTTTTTATCATATGAGGGATAACTTTGTTGCAAACTAAAAAAGCTGATCTAACATTAATATCCATTAAATTATCATAGTCTTTTTCAGTTGTTTTATGCATGGGTTTAACAATAATAGTACCCGCATGATTAAAAAGAATATTAATCTCTCCAAAATTCTTAATAATATTATTTATAGATTTATTAACTTCTTTGGATTTTGATACATCTGTTTTTAAAAAAAAACCTCTTCCACCATTTTTTTTTATTTTATTAATAGTTTTCTCCCCTTCTGATTCATTGATATCAAGTATTGCTATTTCAGCACCTTCATTTGCAAAAAGTTCAGCAGTTGCTTTACCCATACCAGAGGCGCCTCCAGTAATGATAGCTTTTTTCCCTTTTAGTTTCATAATCTTTAATTTTTATTTTAATCTAAGCCTAACAATTTTTTTCTTTCATCGGCCCATGTTCTAATTAAATTATCAACTGCCAAGCATATAAAAGATACAAAGATTCCTAATGTTAAACCTATGCCAGCACCATTGGGTCTTGATAAGCATCCCATAATTATTTGTCCTAAATCTTCAGTTCCTATCAAAGCACCCAAAATAACCATAAACAAAGCAAAGATAACTGTTTGATTGATCCCAAGCATTATGTGCGGAAATGCTAATGGATATTCTATTGATAGCAATCTTTGTAAATTTGAAACACCTGACATAGATGCAGCATCCTGTAAAGCTGGTGGTACACTTCTAAGACCTTCTACTGTGTATCTTGTTGCTGGAACTGTTGCGTATGCAATAGCTGCAATCATTACTGAAGTATCAGTAATGCCAAAAAGAAGAATTACAGGAATGAGATAAATAAATGATGGAAAAGTTTGAAAAAAATCACACACTGAAAGTATAAATTTTGTTGCAATTTCGTGCCGTGCACAAATGGAACCTACAACTATACCTAATATAGCTGATATACCTACAGCAAAAGTTGCCATATATGCTGTGATTAGAGCTCTGTCCCAATATTCTGATAAAGCAATAAAAAGTATTAAAGATCCAACAATTAAACATGATCTGAAGCCACCAATTATATATCCTGCTCCCATGACTAGAACAAAAGTTGATATTACAGGCATTCCTAAATATGCATCTCTCATAACAAAAAGCACATAAGTTATTAAAAATTTATTAAATGCATTTAAGTAGTAAAAAAATGTTTCCCAAATCCAATCTATCCCAGCATCTAATATTGGAGCAATTGTTAATCCTTTATTAAAAGGTATTAGATATAGATAATTATAACCTGCATCAAAATAAGCAGCACTAAAATAAGCTATAATTCCTAATATTATTGTTGAGAAAATAAAATATACCAGAGCTTTGTTTCTTTGGTAAAAATTTAAATTAGCAAAATAATCTTTCTGCTTATTAGCCCAAGCTAAAGATAATTTGTCTAATACTACTGCAATAATTACAACGCAGATACCTATTTCTGCAGCTTTACCAATTTTAAGACCATTTAATGCTACCTTTAGATTAAATCCTAAACCTTTTGCCCCAATAAAGGCAGCTATAGTAGTCATAGCAAGACATTGCATTATTACTTGATTGACACCAATTAATATATCTCGTCTTGCAGTTGGTATTAAAACTTTAAATAAAAGTTGAAATCTACTACATCCACTCATTAAACCTGACTCAACAACCTCAGGAGATATCTTTTTTAAACCAAGAATAGTTAAACGGATCATTGGAGGAGTTGCAAAAATAATAGTTGCTACTGCTCCAGCATGATCTCCAATTCCAAACAATACTAGAATAGGAACAAGGTAAGAAAAATGTGGCATTGTTTGAGCAACATTCAATATTGGCTGTAAAGTAACTTCAATTTTTTTATTTAAGTAACCTAGAATTCCTAAAGTTAAACCTAAAATAAAACAAATAGGAGCTGTTACTAAAACTAGAGAAAGCGTTTCCATTGTAGGTTCCCATTGACCAAAAATTGAAACATATAAAAATCCAGAACTTGCAATTAATGCTAAACCCAATCCTTTTAATTTATAGCCTAAGATAAACAAACCTATAACAACTGCTGTCCAAGGAAGCGCAGGTAAATATATCCATTTGAATGCCTTTAATGAGTCCCCAGTTAGTGAACCAATTGTTTGAAGTCCTCCAAGAAAAATTTCTCTTATAAATATAATTAAAAATAAAAGAAAATCTGAAATTGATCTAGTTATTATTCTAAAAAGTGGTTTATCCTCATACATTTGCCAATCCGAATCCCAAACCGGAATTGTAAACCAATTAAACATTAGATTATCGAGAAAATTATTTATCATTAATGGAATACCTTTTAGCAGAGGGGGCAATCTCCATAATAAACTGTTTTCATTTTCAGGAACAAAAAAATATAAAAGTAGAAAAATAAATATTAACAGACCAAATTGTTGAGATCTTGAATTTTTAATTCTTGTTAACATCCCTATATAGAATCATTTGCCAAATATGACTTTTATTACTTTTGATGGATTTAAAGAACCAACTATTTGATTATCATTATCAACAACTGTTAAAATTTCTTTACTGTTGAGAATTGACTCAGCTAAAGTTTCAATAATTGCATCTTTAGATACCTGAGTCGCACTTGAGTTATTCTTATCATATGGATCCATAATAGATTCAATTTTAAGAACTTTTTCTCTAGGAACTTCTTCGGTAAATTTTTTTACATATTCTGTAGCTGGGTTCAAAACAATATTATCAGGAGTATCAAGCTGCTCTATTATTCCATCCTTCATGATTGCTATTCGATCAGCTAAACGAAGAGCCTCATCAAAATCATGTGTTACAAACATTATTGTTTTATTTAAAACTCCTTGCAATCTTAAAAATTCATCTTGCATTTCTTTTCTGATAAGCGGATCAAGAGCTGAAAATGGCTCATCTAAAAACCAAATATCTGGCTCTACTGCTAAAGATCTTGCAATTCCGACACGTTGTTGTTGTCCACCTGAGAGCTCTCTAGGAAAATAATTTTCTCTTCCTTTCAGTCCAACTAATTCGACCATTTCAAGAGCTTTGGACATACTTTCATTTGTACTAGTTCCTTTTACTTGTAAGGGAAATGCTATATTTTCAATAACAGTTTTATGTGGAAGGAGAGCAAAACTTTGAAAAACCATTCCCATTTTATTTCTACGTAATTCAATCAATTGCTTGCTGTTCATTGCTAATAAATCTTCCCCATCAATATAAATTTTTCCAGCAGTAGCATCTGTCAGTCTTGATATACATCTAAGTAATGTGGATTTTCCCGAGCCTGATAAGCCCATAACAACCATCATTTCTCCTTTGGAGACTCCAAAATTAGCATTGTTAACACCAACAATACAACCTGCTTCTTGAAAAGTTTTAGCATCAACTTGACCTTTTGAGTCTTCTAAAAGTTTTAATGCATTATTTCCAAAAATTTTATAGACTGACTCACATTTAATTACTGGCGTATTATTTTCATTGTTAGATGATTGTGACATTACGAAACCATATTATATTTTAAAGACAATTAAAATAAAAAAATCCCCCCATTTTGTGGGAGGATTTTTTAATATTTTATCTTTTTTTAATTTTTCCAAAGATCAATTAGATCTCTATGTTGTGCAATAAATTCTGAAGCAGCTGCAGCATGATCCATGCCTTGGCTATCAACTAAATCTGCCATTAAGCCAATTTGTGGAGCTGTAAATGACATTTTTGTATAAAATTTATATGCATCTGGGTGAGTAATTGGAAATTTAATATGAGCAGCTTTTTTAAGCCATCCTTTTGGAGATCCACAACCTGTAGTTTCAAGAGTTCCTCCATTTTCCAATCTGCATCCTTCAAAGTAAGGCGGAAAATCAATAAAAGTGAATCCTGCTGCATCAGTGAAATTAGGAGACCAGTTGAAAATAACTGTTCCACGACCTTCTGCTTTAGCAGCTTTTAATTCAGCCCATAATGCATCTGCACTACCTGCAAATTTAACTGTCCATAAGTCATCAATGCCTAAACCTTTAAGTCTATTAGGCATAACTTCAGTATGCCATTCATAAGGCCCTTCTAACCAACGCCCTTTACCATCTGAGTCAGCAGTAGCAAAATTTGCTGCGCACTCTGGTGATTTAAGAGCTTCCCAATTTGGTAGGCCAGGACATAAACCATCTTCAATTACCCAGTTAGGTACACCCATTTCTTCAAAGGTAATTAAGTTGTGACTACCTGCATCAATTAAGCCACCTTTATCCATTGCTTCATAAAATGGAAGTGCCATAGTTGATTCCCATGTTTCGTGTGCTACATGAAGATCGCCTATTCTTACAGCTTCGTATCTTGAAGCTGATTCTGCGGGAACTAATTCTACAGTATGACCCATTTCTTCAAACACTTGAGCCATAACATTTGCCATTACTATTTGGCTTGACCAGTTTAAAACTGGTATTCTAATTGTGTCAGCTGCTTTAGATATACTGCTAAATAATATCAAAGATATAACAGCAGCTGTACAAGCTAATTTTTTTAACATAATTCCTCCTGCGGTCTGTTAAAATTAAATATAGAATTAGATTAAGTATAAAGGCTAATAAATCAATGCAATTATTTCATAATGAGAAACAACTTTTTCTTTCAAAATTCAACATTTAAGTGATAAGTATTTAATAATTAGAGGAAATATGACTAAAGTAGCAATAATAGGCTCAGGACCTTGTGGACTCTCCATATTAAGATCTTTTCAGCAATTAGAGCAAAAAGGTGAATCTATACCTGAAATTATTTGCTTTGAAAAACAATCGGATTGGGGTGGTTTATGGAATTATAGCTGGAGAACAGGCTCAGATCAATATGGTGATCCAGTGCACAACAGTATGTATCGTTATCTTTGGTCCAATGGTCCTAAAGAATGTTTAGAATTTGCAGATTATTCTTTTGATGAACATTTTGGTCAACCTATACCATCTTTTCCTCCTAGAGAAGTTTTGTATGATTATATTTTAGGTCGTGCGAAAAAAGCTAATATTAAAAAATATATTAAATTTTCTACGACTGTTACTGACGTTAATTATAATGGTAAAGAATTTGAAATTACCTCAATTAATAAAAAGGAAAATTCAATTTCAAAAGAAAATTTTGATTATTTGGTTGTTGCTTCTGGACATTTTTCAGTTCCTTATATTCCCGAATATGAAGGGATGAAATCTTTTCCTGGAAGAATTATGCATTCACATGATTTTAGAGATGCTGAAGAGTTTAGAGGAAGAGATGTTATTGTTTTAGGAAGTAGTTATTCTGCAGAAGACGTAGCACTACAATGTTATAAGTATGGTGCTAAATCAGTTACTATTGGTTATAGAAATAATCCCATGGGTTTTAAATGGCCTCAAGGTATGAAAGAGGTTCATTACTTAGACAAGTTAGAAGGTAATAAGGCAACATTTAAAGATGGCCATACACAAAATGTTGACGTGCTTATTTTATGCTCTGGTTATCTCCATCATTTTCCTTTTCTACAAGAAAATTTAAAATTAAAAACACATAATAGATTATATCCTCCAAAACTTTATAAAGGAGTAGTTTGGCAAGATAATCACAAACTATTTTATTTAGGTATGCAGGATCAATTCCATACTTTTAATATGTTTGATTGCCAAGCTTGGTTTAGTAGAGATGTTATTATGGGAAAAATTAAAATGCCTAATGATAAAGAAATAGCAAATGATATTAATAAATGGATTTCTATGGAAGAAAAATTGGCTGATCCAAATCAAATGATTGATTTTCAAACTGAATATACCAAAGAGTTGCATGCTGCTTCAGATTATCCAAAAATTGATTTCGAATTAATTAGAAAACATTTCCATGATTGGGAACATGATAAGGAAGAGGATATAATGACGTATAGAAATCGTTCTTTCTCTTCTGCTGTTACAGGAACTGAAGCGCCAATTCACCATACAGCTTGGGGGGAAGCTATGGATGACACAATGGAAACTTTTTTGAAAACTAAATCTTAGTTTTTTTTAGGAAACATTGCCCTTATAATTTAATGTATTATATGGTTAATGAAAATAAATGAAATACGAAACAGATGTAGTAATAATTGGATCAGGTCCTGTCGGGCTTTTTGCTGTATTTGAACTAGGCCTTCTAAACTTAAAGTGCCACTTGATTGATAATCTAGATAAAATTGGAGGTCAATGCTCAGAATTATATCCTGAAAAACCAATTTATGATATTCCAGCTTATCCAAGGATAACAGGACAAGAACTTACAAATAAATTGATGGATCAAATTAAACCCTTTGAACCAACTTTTCATTTAAATCAACAAGCAGAGTCGATTACTAAAGTTGAAGATCAATGGCAAATAACAACTTCAAATAACATAATTATAAATGCTAAATGTATAGTTATAGCTGCAGGTGCAGGTAGTTTTGTTCCAAGAAGACCTTCTATAGAAAATATAGAAGCTTTTGAAAACAAAAGTGTTTTTTATTCCATAAAAGAAAAATCTAAATTTAAAGATAAAAAAATTCTAATTGCTGGAGGTGGAGATTCAGCATTAGATTGGACTAACGAACTTGCCTCATTGTGTGAGGTAACTTTAATTCATAGAAGGAAAGAGTTTAGAGCAGCCCCTGAATCAGTTAATAAAATGCTTGATTTAGAAAGTCAGGGAAAAGTTAAATTTTTACTTGGTCAGATAAGTTCTATAGAAGGTAATGAAGGCAAAATTAGTAAAATTAATTACACTTTTGAAGAAAAAGAATCATTTGTTCAAGTTGATTATCTTTTACCGTTCTTTGGATTGAAAATGGAATTAGGACCAATTGCTAATTGGGGTTTAAATTTAGAAAAAAATTTGATTAAAGTTGATACAGAAAAATTTGAAACTTCTGTTCCCTCTATATTTGCAATAGGTGATATTAATACTTACCCAGGAAAATTAAATTTAATACTCTCTGGCTTTCACGAAACGACACTTGCTGTACAAAAAGCATTTAGTAGAGTCTATCCTGGGGAGAGAGTACCTTTTGGTTATACAACTTCCAGTAAAAAAATCCATGAAAAATTGGGTTATTCAGAAAAGTAAAAA